>TARA_R110002153_G_scaffold116833_4_pt1 | contig 15244 bp, 7 predicted proteins | sample TARA_R110002153 | Tara Oceans TARA_R110002153 (sample SAMEA4398193) | marine metagenome | biome: Polar Biome; feature: [SRF] surface water layer (ENVO:00010504); material: water (ENVO:00002006), including particulate matter (ENVO:01000060) such as... | depth 5 m
ACTACCCGCTCATTGCAACAGCTGATTGCTTTTAATCAGCAGCATAAAGAGATTGAGCTTTCCTTGATTGACCAAAGTATCTTTATTGCATCACAAGCTATGGACTCCCTTGACAGTGAGGGCTACAAAACAGCGCTTGAAACAGTACAAAAAGCAACGGGGGAAGACGGCATAGATAAATTAATAGAACAATTTAATGTGCAAGTGCTTGTGGCACCCTCTGGTCCAGTTGTGCCAAGAATCGATCCCATTAATGGTGATATTTGGCCTAACAATTGGCCGGGTTATGGTGGGCATGCAGCACGAGCTGGATATCCACATGTTACTGTGCCCATGGGAGGCGTACATGCTCTTTCGGTTGGTCTGTCATTTATTGGTGCTAAAAATAGTGATGCTAATATGCTCTCTTATGCTTATGGCTACGAACAGCATTCTTTACGTAGACTAGAACCGCAGTATCTTAAAAATGCGCAATCTATTCCTGATATTGCTGAGGCGATGAATGCATATAGTAGTGCTGCGCAATAGTTGTTTTGAATTTTTCTGTAAAGCGTGAGGTTATTAAATTGAATTATTAAGGTGTTCGATTAGCGTTAATCTGTAGAGTTAATTATTCACCCATAAAAAATCCGCTTTAGCTGTCGGCAACGACAGGTTACAAAAAACGCCAATGACACATTAGTGTCGTTGGCGTTTTGCTTTCTACGGATTGGTATTACAGGCCTAAAATGCGTATTTTGCGGAAAATTGCAGGCGGCTCATGTCACCATCTAGGTCATTTTCTTTGGTTTGTTTGGCATAGGAATATTCGCCGCCGAAAGTCAGTTCTGGGCTAGGTGAATAGAGTAAATTAGCTCGTACGCTGTAGGTTTCCTTAGCCACAGAGCCGCCTGTTAGTGTTATGTCATTGTCGGCGCTAAAGATTGAATAACCAAAAGTAGAGCGCCATTGGTTGTCCCATAAGTGACGATAGGCTGCAGATATGGCAAAGGAATCTATGGATTGCAGCTCGTCGTTGGCGTCCAGAACCGCACCGTTGACCGCATTAAGGGCAAGATAACGTCCTAAACCTTTGCCTGTTGTTGCCATTAGCCTTAAATCATCCTGCCCAAAATTGATTTTGCTGGTAACACTTATACCGGTAGAGGTAGTACTGGTATCTATATCGCTACCACCTTGTTTGTTCTCATAGCTTAATTGACGCACTAAACCGGCGATGGCAATGTGGCCCCAGTCTTGTTTGAAGGTGTAGCGCAGGGCTAAATCTGGTACGGCATTGTCATCGGCTACTATGCGACTGCCTCCACCAAAAGGAGTAATAGTGGTTTCGGGGTTTTCCAGTGATATATCAAAACCACCTTGGCTATAGCGGATCAATGCTTGGCGCGTAAATACTGTGCCGTCAGTGGCACCTATAAAGTCCAGAGATTCAGGCAGCGTTCTGACGTCTTGGAAGGTTGACCAGGTTTGACCTACTAACCAGTTTTTGTATTTTAAAAAGGCGTGACGTACACGAGGAGTGTAGGAATTGGAAATACGCTCATCTCCGTTAGGTGTTGCCTGAAAATCAAATTCGAGAACACCGCTAACCGTATCGCCATTGCCAAGTTTAGTATCTGTACTAAAACGAAAACGAGACTGGCGCACATGGGCATCAAGTTGGGCTCCCTCTTCTTCGCCACCTACAGGGGTTAGGCTGGGAATGTAAAAATCTCGACTAATATTGCCTGAGGCAATTGTGCCGTCACTGTATTGACTCAAGATACCGTCAACTTTTATAAAACCAGAGAATTTAAACGAGGTTTTATCTAACACATCGGCGTGGCTGGTATGACTAAATGATGTACCAGATAATGCGATGATTAAAACTGTAGCCAATTTATTTTTCATAAGTCAGTCCTGATTAGTCGTAATTAACTGGACTAACTGTGGACCGGTAATTTAACTTTGCCTATTAGCTCATGGTCTATACGACCAAAGTCTCATTCCGCTTTACTGTCTATGGGGTAGAGTGCAGAATATGTAATAAATAGACACTAAATTTTTGTCGGAGACTATCATGCCAGCCAATCTTTACCCTGTGCCCGAGCAAGCTAAAAAGCAAACGCATCTAACCGTTGAAGAACATCAACGACTTTATACTCAGTCGGTGCAACAGCCCGATGTATTTTGGGCCGAGCAGGCAAAGGCCTTAACTTGGTATAAGCAGCCTACTGTTATTAAAAATACCTCTTTTGGACCCGATGAAGTGTCGATTAAATGGTTTGAGGACGGTGAACTTAACGTTAGTGTCAATTGTATTGATCGTCATTTAGCCAAGCGCGCGCAACAAACCGCCATCATCTGGGAAGGTGATTCTCCCGATGTGCAGCAAGAAATCAGCTATCAGGAATTGCATGATGAAGTGTGCAAAATTGCCAATGGTTTACGGAAGTTAGGCGTGACTAAAGGCGATCGTGTGGCGATTTATATGCCGATGATCCCACAAGCTACTTATGCAATGTTGGCTTGTACTCGCATTGGTGCTATTCATTCGGTGATTTTTGGTGGTTTTTCTCCTCACGCTATTGCTGACAGAATAAATGACAGCAGCGCTAAAGTGGTTATAACTGCCGACCAAGGATTTAGAGGCGGACAGGTTGTACCCTTAAAAGCGAATGTCGATTTAGCTCTAGCAGACAACAAATGTCCAAGCATCAAGCACAGTATTGTTTGTCAGCATACCGGTGGGAAGATCAATTGGAATAAAACCGACTTGTGGTGGCATGAGCTGGTGGCCGACTTACCTACTGAGTGTCAACCAGAAATCATGAACGCTGAAGATCCATTGTTTATTTTGTATACCTCAGGCTCAACGGGTCAGCCTAAAGGTGTGGTACATACTACTGCCGGTTATTTATTGTACGTTGCTCAAACGTTTAAATATGTGTTTGATTATCACGATGGTGAAATATTTTGGTGCGCCGCGGATGTGGGTTGGATAACTGGTCACAGTTATATGGTGTACGCACCTTTGGCCAATGGATCCACTACCTTATTGTTTGAGGGCATACCTACTTACCCTGATGTGCGCCGCATTGGGCAAACGGTTGATAAACACAAGGTCAATATACTCTACACCGCGCCTACTGCAATTCGAGCATTGATGGCTCATGGTGATTTTCCTGCTGAAGGAGTTAGTGGAGCATCTTTGCGTTTATTAGGCTCAGTTGGTGAACCGATCAATCCTGAAGCTTGGGAGTGGTATCACAAGGTTATAGGCAAAGGACGTTGTCCCATAGTCGATACTTGGTGGCAGACTGAAACTGGCGGATTGATGATATCTCCACTACCCAGTGTTATCGATTTAAAACCCGGTTCTGCGACCTTCCCCTTATTTGGGATCCAACCAGCATTAGTCGACAGTGAAGGTGTTGAACTCGAGGGTGTGGCTGAAGGTAATTTGATTATCAAAGACAGTTGGCCTGGTCAAGCGCGAACCATTTATGGTGATCATGAACGTTTTATACAAACTTACTTTAGTACCTACAAAGGCACTTATTTTACTGGGGACGGAGCCAGAAGAGATGAAGACGGCTATTATTGGATAACGGGTCGGGTCGATGATGTATTAAATGTATCAGGGCATCGTTTAGGAACGGCTGAAATTGAAAGTGCTTTAGTGGCTCACCATGCTGTAGCCGAAGCCGCGGTAGTAGGTTATCCCCATGATCTAAAAGGGCAGGGCATTTATGTCTATGTGACTGCTTGTGAGGGGGTAGTGTGTGATGAAGCTTTGACTGCAGATTTACGCAGTTGGGTACGTCAGGAAATTAGCCCCATTGCCACACCTGATTTGATCCAATGGACAACTGGCTTACCCAAGACTAGATCGGGTAAAATTATGCGGAGGATCTTGCGTAAAATCGCTGCCAATGAACATCATCAGTTGGGAGATACTTCCACATTAGCAGATCCTGCTGTGGTTGAAGTTCTGATAGAATATAGACTGAATATATAAACTTTCTAGGATATTTATGTTAAACCTGCTCATTGCTGATGATCATCCTTTATATCGTGATGCACTGCGCGGGGCATTGTCCTTGTCTTTGCCTGATCTGAATTGGATTGAAGCCAGTGATTTGCAACAAACAGTCGATATTTTGCAAACCAATCAGGATATCGACCTATTATTACTTGACCTCAATATGCCTGGCAGTTGTGATTTATTTGGTCTCATTCACATTCGTAAATTATTTCCGGACTTGCCTATAGCTGTAGTGTCAGGAGTGGATGACAGGCAGGTAGTAGCAAAGATTATCAATATTGGGGCCATGGGTTTTGTGCCTAAAACTACCAGTGCTGGGCAAATAGCTGAAGCTGTGGTGGCTATGTTGGCGGGAGATATTTGGTTACCTGACAATTATGGTACTGAACTGGATCCAATAGACCCGAACTTTTCTGTTCTGACCGACAAAGTCGCTAGCCTAACACCAGCTCAATATAAGGTGTTGTGTTATTTACGAGACGGTTTGTTAAATAAGCAAATTGCCTATAACCTTGATATTGCCACAGCGACAGTTAAAGCTCATATCACCGCCATGTTCCGTAAATTAGGCATCAATAATCGTACTCAGGCGGTATTAATTGCATCGCAACTGGAATTGCAACTACCACCAGAACACTAAGTTTGTCACAAGCGTCTTTTTTATTAATTATCCTAATAACGACTAGATTGGAATTATTCTGCTTGTTGCATACTTTGTAACAACACTCTGAGTTTGGCCGGTTTAATAGGTTTACTTAAATAAGCTACATCAAGAGCAATGCATTGCTGAACTATGGACTCTTCTTGATTAGCTGTAATTAATACCGCAGCTATATTCATGCCCTGTTGTTCACGAATGGCTTGAATGAGCTCTAGGCCATTTTCCTCATGAGCAAGGTGATAATCTACTAATAATACTTGGGGTAATTGCTGCTTAGCCATTAGTAATGCTTGTTCCCAGTTACTGGCATGCTCTGCACTGACCGACCATTTGTCCAATAAGGTACTAAGCGCGTCTAGGTTCTCTTGCAAGTCATCAATACACAGAACTCTTAGGTTCTGTAAACCCGTATGTTTATTGGAGATTTTGCTGACGGGTGTTACTGGGGCTTCGCAAAGAGGAACAAGTATAGAAAAACAACTGCCTTTGCCTTCCTGTGATACCACATTAATGGGATTGCCAAGTTGTTGGGAAAGACGCATAACAATGCTTAACCCCAAGCCGACACCTTGTTGGCGATGATTGTTTGTGCGATAAAAGTCGTTAAATATTTTCTCTTGTTGATCCGCTTTTATGCCCATGCCAGTGTCTCTGACTTGGATTAATAATTGCTCGCCACGTTTTCTAGTACTAAGTAATATCTTCCCTGTTTGTGTATATTTCACTGCATTTGACAGTAAATTTTGCATGATACGATGCAAGTAAGTACGGTCAGTTTTGACCCAAACATCCAATAAATGACTACGCAGGGTCAGACCTTTATTGTTAGCCTTCATGCTAAAGTCCTCTACTAAAGGTGAGAGAATAGTTAATAGGTGATGGGCCTCTTTATGGGGATTTAATTCCCCCTGATCTAAACGAGCAATGTCCAATAACGTGGCGATCAAAATTTCACTGGCACTGACGCTGTCGGTTAGTTTATTGACTATGCTTTCCACAGTCGGCGGCAGCTTAGTTTCGTTTAATGCAGACAGATATAACTTTGCCGCGTTTAAAGGTTGTAAAATGTCATGGCTGGCTAAGGCTAAAAATTTAGTCTTACTGGCATTGGCTTGTTCTGCCGCCTTTCGAGCGTTATTCGTTTCTTGTTCTGCTGCGCTACGGCGAGCAATTTCTTGGTGTAACTCAGCGTTAATAGTGTGTACTTCTTCACTACGTTTTTGGACCCGTTTTTCTAGATCTATATTGGCTTCTTTGAGTGCTTTCTGAGTTTCGATATGGCTAGTCACATCGCTGAAACTGGTAACAAAACCTCCGCCTGGCAGAGGCGTTCCTACCATTTCTATTACCCTACCATCCGCTCTTTGGCGCAAAAATCTATGTGTGGTGCCGGCGCGCATATGATCTAGACGTCGTTGCACCAAATTTTCTACTTCACCGACACCACAGTCGCCTCTTTGGGCGTTATACCTAACTAAGGTTTCTATAGGTGTACCTACATTGATCATACCCTGTGGATAATTAAATAAGGCCAGATAGCTCTTATTCCATGCCACCAAGTTAAGTTGTTTATCTACTACGCTAATCCCTTGTTCTAGACTTTCCAATGAAGTAAAAAGTGCGCTGGTATTAAATTTTATGGCCTGAGTTGTATCATCAAAAAAGTTAACCACTTCTTCAAAATTGAGGCTTTTACCGCTTAAAGCACTGCCAACTAATACTTTTGCACTGGATGCGCCAATAACACCACCAAGGGCCCGTTCACTAAAAATAACAAAATCTTTTTGCGGAGTATCATCTAATTTAAGTTGCATCCTTTGGCGCTGTTGATATTGCTCAATCAAACTATGGCTGCGGATTTCTCCTAAAAAAGTCGATAATAAGGTGACTAAATCCCGCACACTGGTATTTAAGGCTGGTTTGTCATAATGTTCGCCACGAGAGTCAATTGAGGTGACAAAGGCTTCTGCCTGAATGCGATCTATCAGTCGTGGCTGACTAAAATAGGAAAAAACTAGGTAGGCAAGTATATTGGCGGCAAGACTATAGAGCGCTCCTTCACTAATCGCAGCATTTTGCAGACCTTGTATACTGTTGTTATCGATAAGCGGAAAAATCAACCACATTACCCAAGTACCCAATCCCAGAATCAGTCCGGCATATACGCCATGAGCGTGACCACGTTTCCAGTATAAGCCTCCCACGATCGCCGGAAGTAACTGAATAACCAATGAAAAAGCAATTAATCCGATTGAGGCAAGTGAATGGCTATCAGTCATTTGTTGTTGGTACAGATACGCCAGCATTAATACCAGCGCTATCACTAAGCGCCTTATTATTAGAATGATTTTGGTGTAATCAGTAGTGCTTGGTTGTTCAGCACGGTAAGCCAGTAATTTTGGCAGTATGACGTCGTTGGTTAACATAGTGCTCAGGGTCAGGGTGGCCACAATGATCATCGCAGTGGCCGCCGATAACCCGCCTACAAACACTAACATCTGCAGCGCCAAAGAATCAGAAAAAATGGCTAAGGCCATCACGTAGTTATCCGGTTCAACGCTGCCACTACTGACACCAAATATTGCCTGACCAGCGACTGCAATTATGGGAATAACCATAGCAATCAAACCTAGGTATAGAGGGAACAGCCAGCGAGCCGTTTTTAAATGACCTAAGTTGAGGTTATCTATTACTGCCACATGAAATTGTCTGGGCAGACATATTACTGCAGCGCCAGCCATAAGTGTTTGGGTTATAAATACCCCCGAATGGAATGTACTCAGTGCTTCAGTGGTTAAAAAACTGGACAGGATCATGCCTTGGTTATCTTCCTTCCAAATTATATATCCAACCCATGCAACTATAATAAGGGTGCAGAGTTTAATGATGGACTCAAAGGAAATTGCCAATATCAAACCACGTCTATACTCAGTAACGTCAGTGCGTTGAGTACCAAAATAAATAGAAAATATACCTATAAATATACTGGCTAAAAGCACCACAGTAGTGGGATTGTTTTGCCCAGAAACCAATAAAAAAGCGGATCCTATGGCTTTTAGTTGTAGTGCGATATAAGGGATTATGGCAAGCAGCGCAATTATAGTGACTAATAAGGCCACAGTTTGGCGTTTGCCATAACGTGATGAGATAAAATCAGCAATAGTAGTGATATGTTGTTTTTTACTGACTCTGGTCAGTTTTAATAAAAAGCGGTAGCCAAATAAATATAACAACATTGGGCCGAGCAAAATGGGCAGGTAATTCCAAGTGTTACGAGTGGCCTCACCAACTGAGCCAAAAAAAGTCCAAGCCGTACAATAAATCGCTAGAGCAAGTGAGTAGGTAGCCGGATGTGAAGTCAGCTTCTTGGCCGTGGTTGAATGGCCGTCGCCCCAACGAGCTAGCCAAAAAAGACCTGCCAAATATATAAAGGCTAATGCAACCCAAGCTAATCCCATTCGTTTTACCTTATGCAGTTAAGGGCATATTTGCCAATGTAACACAGTCTTAATGCTACTTGAGAGTACTAGAACCATGTGTCAGATAGCTGTTTTTACGGGGTGATATTAGAAAGCGACCTTAGGTTATCGAAAAATCTTAGCTAAATTATGTAGCAAAAACTACTCATTAAGTTAAATCCAGATGCCGCTATAGCAAATCAAGAGTGATATTTTCCAATGCCTCAGCTCTTTTACTGGCAATATAGCATTAGCCGAGAATAAACCGACTGAACTGATAGTTAATCTGAACTCGATGTATAAATTCTTTCAATTAAATTGGGCAGGCTGAATAGTTCAGGCCAATATCTTAGGGATCAAATGGTGTTGTATTTTAGTTTCGAAAATAAAGGCGCCACTTTTGTTTAGATGTTTTAACGATTTAGTCGTGAATAATTATTTTTTGAAGATTAGTGACTCAGCTTTGCTATAGCATAATCTTCACTTTATTGATTTACACTAGTGCCTTGTCTGACTATATAAATAATAGTGTTTCTGGAGTAGTTTTTACGATGCGAGAAAGATCAAGATGTAGTCTGTTTAACTTGGGTTTTTTTGTGCTGATGTGTATTTGTTTATGCCAGCTTGTACCCCAAGCAATAGCCCAACAATCAAACCTAGAAAACGAAATTAATCAAGTCTCTGAGAGTTTAGAGCAAAACACCGATCTTTCAGAAGAGCAAAAAAAGCAAGGACTAACTAACCTCAAAGACTCCAGAAATATGCTAGCTTCAGCTAAGGAACAGCGCAATTTAGCAGATAGTTACGAACAGCAAGCCGCAACAGCATCGCAAAGAATCATTGAAATTCAGCAAAATACTCAGCAGGTCGGTAATAAGTCAGTGCGGATAGATAAAAGTCTATCTGCTGACAAATTAGAAAACCAGCTTCTGCTAGCGATTTCTGCACAAAACAGTCAATTGTCTGCCCTTGGCAAAAAACAAAATCAGCAAACTGACCTTAGCCTACGAGCCAATGATATAGCTAAGCAGTTAAGCGTTGCCCGAACGGATCGAACTACTATTGATGACGCGTTAGCCAATCAATCAGATACCAATCTAAGTATTATTGATCAAATAAACTATCTTAAAAAACAGGCCGCTTCCGAGAAAATTTCGGCCACAATTAATATGCTTGAACGTGAAATTTCCACTATCCCTGCACGCCAATCTTTAGTTGACGCAGAATTGATCCTACTTAGCGTGCAAACTGAATTTGGTGAAAAGTTAATCATAGAGTTGCAATCTTTTTTGGCACAAAGTCGCAGTAATCAAATACAAAAAACCGTTAAACAAAGTAGTGAAACTTTAAAACAATTGGAACAGCAACCTGTGCTTGCATCCATTGCTCGAGAAAACTTGTCATTTGCAAATCTATTAGAGCGCATGCAACAAAGCTCATCCCAAAATGAGGTAGACATGGGGGCTTTACGCAGGCAACTACTAGAGGTTAAACATTCATCAGAAACAGTAGAGCGGGTGTTGGCTACCGGCCGAGTAACTGATGAGTTAGGAGAGCTACTACGTAAATTACGCGCTGGACTACCTAGCAAAGCGACGATTGAGCAGCGCAAAGCGGCAATAGAAGAAGATGTAGTTCGGCAGCAGCTAGATGTGATTTTATGGCAAGAAAGATTGCGTGACATGGTGGATATACCTGCTACAGCAGAGCGTTTTCTAATAGAGAAAGATCCCAATATAAAAAATCAACCGGTCGAATTAGACAATGTTGATGAACCGCGATTTAGTCAACAAGAGCTCGAAAAAGCTCAACAATTGGTTGAGTCTCGACGAGTTTTATTAGCTGATTTGATTGACGTGTCTAACTCTCAATCTGATAGGATCATTGAAGAAAAATTAATCATCAATCAACTTTTGACAGCCAGTTCGGATTTAAGAGAGTTATTGGAAAGACGGTTAATTTGGCTACCGTCAAATTCGGGCCGGGCTGGCAACTTAGCTATCAACTTAAGAGAAAGTGTTGAGTGGTATGCGTCGCCAAGAGCTTGGTGGACGTTATTGAATGATATGTTTAAAGGCGCAAAGGCTGCGCCAATTTTGCCACTGATATTGTTAATCTTTCCGTTACTGATTTTAGCTTTAAGGAGCGTAATTAAGCGCAGTTTATGGACTTTGATTGACCGTATAGGCAAGGTTGACCAAGATACCTACTTCACGACTCCTTTAGCACTTATTTACACCTTCATTCTGGCATTACCCCTGCCTATTTGTTTGTTTACTATTGCAGGTATGATTTTTAAAGGATCACAACCAGCCAGCTTTTCCATTGCTATCGCTGCTGGACTTGCTTCTGTTTCGACTCTAAGTTTGGCGCTACTATTTTTCCGTTCTATGTGCCGTAAAGGTGGCGTGTTTGAAGAACATTTTGGGTGGAGTGATCTCGCCCGTGAAAAGTTGCGGAGAATGTTAAGTTGGTTTGTTTGGTTGCAATCTATTACCACTTTTATTTTTGCCAGCGCTATCGCGAGTGGCAACACAGAGCTGCGATATGGCATCGCGATTATTGCTTTTATTGTCGCTACTATCGGTATCGCACTTTTTAGTTATTTGTTCTTCCAACCTAAAAATGGCGTTGCCACCAGTATTGTTGGTGAAACCCCCGCCAGTCCGATTACTTTGCTGTTGTTCCCTATTGTGGTGTTGGCGTTATTAGCAATAGGGTTATTACCCTTGTTTGGTTTTTTTGATACCGCAGTATTATTGCAGTCAAAACTATTTTTATCTGGAATTTTATTGGTATTCGCTGCTGTTGTGTACGGGATCATGTTAAGAGTTTTTCTGGTGACTTTTCGTCGATACATGGTCAAAAAAGCTAGAGTAGAAGCCATTCAGGCCAAAGAGAAACAAAATCAAACTTCAATAGAAGCCAGTGGTGAAGCGAGCCCTGAAAAATTCGAAGAAAAGAGAATCGATGAAAAAGAGGTGATGCGACAAAGTCGTTCTATTATGTTGTGGGTAACAGCATTGTTGTTTTTGGCCGGCCTTTGGTTGGTTTGGAAACCTTTATTGCCTGCATTGGGAATTGTTGATGACATTGTACTATGGCAGCAAGTTAAGGTGGTCGATGGGGTCGAGTTGTCCAGCGGTGTTACCATGTGGAATATTATTTTGTCATTGGGATTTGTGATTGGCGGCGTGATTGCGGCTAAGAATATCCGTGGTGTGATGGAAATTGGATTTTTTGAACGATTCGAAATGGACTACGGCGCTCGTTATGCAACTATGTCCATTTTAGGTTACCTACTGGTAGGAACGGGCATCGTCATTGGGTTTTCGCAGCTCGGCATCGATTGGTCAAAACTGCAATGGATTATCGCCGCACTGGGTGTTGGTCTGGGCTTTGGTTTACAGGAGATTGTAGCGAATTTTGTTTCTGGGCTGATCATTTTATTTGAGCGTCCGATACGGGTAGGTGACTTTGTTACTATTGGTAATTTGAGCGGTACAGTCAGCAATATTAAAATACGCGCTACGACTATTAAGGATTTCGACAATCGTGAGGTGTTGTTACCGAATAAATCTATCATCACCGAAAATGTGACAAACTGGACACTCCATGATTCGGTGACGCGTATAGTAGTTAAAATCGGCGTCGCTTATGGATCTGACATCCAGAAAGTACGTGATTTGCTTATGCAAGTTGTTGAAAATCAAAGTGATGTACTTCAGCAGCCTGCTCCACAAGTATTCTTTTTGGAGCATGGTGACAGCTCCCTCAATTTTGAAATTCGTGCCTTTGTGAGTCGTCCTGAAAATCGTCTTCCATTGACCCATGCAATAAATACAGCCATCAATCAAGCATTGGCTGAACATGATATTTCAATACCTTTCCCGCAACGAGATCTGCACATTATATCCAATCATTCTAGTGATGGAGCAGCAATACTTAACGCAGAAATCAAAGAGGATGATGGACAAGGATCGCAACGAGATACAAGATAAATAGACGCTAGATTGCTCATCCAATACCGTTAAGATCTCTGAAAGCAGTGACTTCTATCCAGAAATCACTGCTTTGCTTTAGCTTTTGTTAGTCGCTGTTTTAGGTACTTTTTTAGCTATTATTTCAGTTACATTCTCAGGTGTCTTTTCAGTCACTTTTTCAGTGGTTCCAGGAAGTGCGCTTTCGCTGAGGGCGAGCAGTTCCTTGTGGGCATCTGTCATATGTTGCGCTAATTCATGTATATCGGGCATTAGTTTTTGACATGAGATTAAACCAAAGTCGAGCCAGCCATTGTAACTCTGCAAGGTAATATTCAGCCCCATACCGTGATAAGGGATAGAAACTGGGAAGGTGCTGATCTGTTTGGCACCTGCAAAGTACAAGGTAATGTTAGGACCTGGAACGTTAGAGATCAGGACGTTAGCAAAGGGAGGTACAGCGTTTACGACTCTGGTCCGGGTTAGTGTTGAAGCTAAACTACTCATTAGCCAAGGAGCACCGATTGAGGGGAAGTCGGTGGGCATTATGGCTTTTACCCCAGACATCAATGATTTGGTATGTGAGGATGAGGCATTGATTGCTTGGAGCCGCTCCAGTGGATCTTTGATGGTTGTCGCAAGACTCATTCGGGCTATGGACACTTGGTTACTCAGATCAGTATTGCCTTCAGGACGTACACTAACTGGAATAGCCGCCAACAAAGGGGCGTCAGGGAAAAAGCCTTCATCTTTAAAATAGCGGAGCATGCCTTCTGCTGAGATGGCCATTACAACATCATTAAGACTGACATTATTGAGTTTGGCGATTTTTTTACTATCGGCGTAAGGAATAGAAAAGCGCGCAAAGCTGCGTTGATTAGTGATGGCAGCGTTGAGCGGTGTTTTGGGTGCAAGCCAGTTCATTTTTTCGACATTGTGGCCGTCAGGATTTTTGGCCGGTTTGAACATGTCAAAAGCTTTGAGCGTTAATTTCGGTAAGTTTTTAGTTAGCTTGATAGATTGGCTAACGTTGTGCATTACCCCTGACACTGTTAATTCGGCAATGCCATAGTTGTCAGCTCTAGCAGATTCTCTGCGGCGCAAGCGTTTTTTGGCGGCACGAGGCACTGCCGACACATCCATTATAGCTTCCATTAATACTTGGCCGCCCATACCATCGAGCGCTGCGTGATGCATTTTAGAATAGAGTCCTACATAACGGGTGCCCTCAGGTAAATCTGCGGGTACGGGTAATCCGTCGAGTATGTGCATTTCCCATAAAGGGCGACTACGGTCAAGCAAGCTTGAATGTAATCGAGCTACGAGTTTATCAACTGTCGCTCGTGTTGCTGGAGGCGGCACAATCACGTGTCGAATGTGATAATCAATATCCAGAGCCTCATCCATCACCCAAATGGGGTTGGCGATATCAAATGGCATATTGATGAGTTTACGCTGAAAAATGGGTGCCATGTGCATGCGGTTTTGAATATGGGTTCGCACGTCTTCCATAAAGTCACCTGAATAATCGGCAGGAAGCTCCATTATGCTTAGGCCGCCAACATGCATAGGTGTTTCTGGTGATTCCAAGTGTAAAAAGGCCGCATCTAAGCCGCTGAGATGATCCATTGCGTTTCCTTTAGATTATTGACAAATTGAAATATTGATTAATGTGACTAGCTTTACCTTACCCCATTTGTCCTTTTATATTAATTGTCTTTTGCGACATAAATGCCTAAAAATGACACAAATTGGCTTTGGAACGCTTATTTTGTGAATTTATGGCGTCACCCAGCATATTTCTGTCTCTTTTTCTGAAATAGAATTAGTGTTTATATCCCAATTAAATATTATTACCATGGTTTTATTGTTGTTTTATTTTTATCCGGGTAATATGTCTGCGTTAATTTTTAGACGATAAGAAGATGTGATGAACACTCAATATTTGGCCATTTATCATAAAGAGGTAATCTCTCGAGGTTCTCTTGAAGAAATTATTCATCAAGTAAAGGTCTTTAATAGCAATGTCGAACCTATGGTGTTTGAGGTGGAGACTTGCAGGAGGATTGACTTTAGTTGGTACGGTGATGCAGCAACAGTGTTAGCAAATGCGTCTACTGATAACACTCAAAGTAGCAAACGCGGCCGACCAAAACTTGGGGTTAAAGCAAAAGAGGTGACACTTTTACCTCGTCACTGGGAGTGGTTATCTACTCAAAAAGGCGGGGCTTCGTCGGCATTAAGACGATTAGTTGATGAGGCCCAAAAAAATGCTTCAACTGAAGATGTGATATGTGGCAAACAACAGCAATTAGATAAATTTATGCTGGCGTTTTTAGGGGATGAGCCTGGCTTTGAAGAGGCAAGCCGTGCTTTATATCGCAATAGTAAAGTGAGTTTTGAGGCGGCTATTAAATCTTGGCCAGGCGATATTAAAGGCTTCGTCATGGGTAAATTTATGGAAATATCAGATTTACATAGCGGGGTGATGTCTGCATGACAGACTCACCTAAAAGCAATTCTTTCCTTAATGCTCCTTTACCTGTAGTTTTTTTTAAAACGGCTGCGCCGATTATTTTGATTATGTTGGTAAACGGCTCATTTTCACTGGTAGATGCTTATTTTCTGGGGGTTTTTGTTGGAGCGGATGCATTAACAGCCGTTACCTCGATGTTTCCTGCATTTATAATGATTGTTGCTCTTTCTACATTAGTCTCCAACGGTTTTGCTAGTTTGATGGCGAGACATTTAGGGGCGGGTGATCGCTCTAAATCAGTAGAAACCTTCTCCCAAGCGATAAGTTTGTCGTTAGTGGTGTGTTGCTTTTTGATTGCCTTGTTTTTTCTTGGAGGCAACGTTTTAGTTACATCGGTTAGTAATGGCTCAATTCTGATTGCAAATATGAGCTATAGCTACATTTCGATTTTGGTGTTTTTTTCTCCCTTACTCTTTATTTTAACCATAAACGGTGACAGCTTGCGCTGTGAAGGCCAAGTTGCTTTTATGGCATTCATTTCTCTTCTTTCAGTGTTATTAAATGGGGTGTTTAATTATCTGCTGATTGTGGGGTTGAATTGGGGAGTGGAAGGTTCGGCTTATGGAACTGTAATGGCTCAAG
>TARA_R110002153_G_scaffold4282_2_pt1 | contig 15201 bp, 9 predicted proteins | sample TARA_R110002153 | Tara Oceans TARA_R110002153 (sample SAMEA4398193) | marine metagenome | biome: Polar Biome; feature: [SRF] surface water layer (ENVO:00010504); material: water (ENVO:00002006), including particulate matter (ENVO:01000060) such as... | depth 5 m
AAAATTGCTTATGAGAATATGATATCTTATATGCGAGCTAAACCTAAGAAAAAACCTGGTGATATTAAAGTATTCTTAGATGCTGCTCTAATACGTCAGACTGCTAATAGAGGAGGTAATTTGTTTGATCCGTTAGATGGAACAACTCCTAACGATGATCGTATAAACTTATTGAATGAGCAATTCATGAAGAGTGGTAAAGCTCCTATATCAACATGGAAAACATTTGAAGGTAGATCTCAACTTGATCTTAAATACAAGAATGCAATAGAGTTGTTCAATCAAGATATGTTAGATAATCCAGAATATATAAATAAAACAGTAACAAATAATACTAAACCAGGTGAATCTGTATTCATGGCTTGGTTGCGTAGAGAATTGTCTGGCTTAGGACCTACACCAACTAAAAAACCTACTAAATAAAAGGAGTTATATAATGGGAACTAGTCGTTTAAAGAATTTTGAATTACCAGATCGTACTTTAAAAGATAGTGGTGGTTTCATTTTCTCTGATCCCGATACTTTAATAAGTCCTGATGATAAGCTACTTCGTATTGAAGGATTAGAAGCAGCTGAAATATCCAGAGTATTACCAGACGGTACTGTAACTGAAGGTACCGCTGGTGGTGCAATGACTAATGAAATAATACCTAGATTAGCTAATGAAAAAGGTTTTACAAAAGTAGTTTACCTTACTAACGAAGACGGTAGTCCTAAGATGGATACTACTGGAAGTCGACAAATGGTTAGACTAACAGATAAATATGGTACTGACTTTACATCAACGCTAGTAGCTGAAGGTTTAGCCTCAACAAATATCTATAGCTCTGATAGCGATATAGAAGCAGAAGCTTTTGGTGAATTGAGTAGAAGTAAATCACCGTATGCAGAAACTATGACTGATTGGGAAGTAGGTGCTAACTTAATTAAGAGAGCTACTGATGCAGAGTCAGGAGATTATAGTGATCTAGTAAAGAAAGTAGCTCTTAATGAGAAACAATTAGGTAGCTTATTTTCTGAGCGTCAACCTGGTGAGTCAACAGAGGTATACGAAGCACGCAAGCGTTTAGCTAAAACATATTCTACAGATATAGTAGATATACGTAGTAGCGATAGAGACCTAATGAATGACTCTAAGCATCCGTTAAGTACAGCATGGGATGTTGGAACAACCGGAGCCATGGAAGGTCTGTACGGTATAGCTGATATGCTAGGTGAGAAAACTGGTTTCGACTGGGTTGAAAACTATGGTGAACAAAATATAACTAGATTGCGAGCTAAGCTAGAAGATTCTCCTCAAATAAAACTAAGTGCTTTGAAACCTGAGCTAGATGCAGATGGTAATACTGTAGGTAATGACTGGGATATAAAAAATATTGGAGAATTCTTTGAATTTCTAGGTAACAATGCTGTAGTATCTCTGCCTTATATGGGAGCAACTATGATAGGTACAGCGTTAGCTGCTCCTACTTACGGTGCATCTATGCTACCGATAGTAGCGATGTATACAGGTCAAACCTGGAATGAGATGGAAGGCGAGAATAAAAGTGCTACACTTGCTGTAGCTGCTGGTATAACTCAAGCTGTCTTAGATAGACTAGGTTTAAAAGGTATTACAGGTACTTTAATGTCTAAAGAAGTTGCTGAGAAAGCAGCTAAAGGTTTACTAGCTAAGCCTGGAAATACATTAACTATAGACCAAGCTCGTCGTGCTGTAGCTCAAGCTACTAGAAAAGAAGCGGCGTTACTAACAGGAGCTGCTGCAACTGTAGCTAAAGAACAACTTAAAGCTCGTAATATACTACGCTCTCTTACTAAGAGAGGAGGTAGAGGAGCAGTAACAGAGGGTATTACTGAGGCTATGCAAGAAGCAACAGCTTACATGGCTGCTGTAGTAGGTAGTGATAAAGTATTTGATGCTGTTGAATTACAAAATAGATTACTTAATGCTACTATAGCTGGTGGTACTCTTGGTGCAGGGTTTTCTATACCAGGAACAGCGATTGATGTAGCAGCTTGGACTGATATAGCTGTAAGACAGGCTGAAGCAGATCCAAATAAACTATCAAGAGCTGGAGCTCAAGCAGAAGCAGAGCTTAATGAGAAGGGTTATATACCTACTATACAAGATCTTAATGAAGAAACAGGTATTGATATATTTAAAAGTACTAAAGCTAAACCTATATCTAAAAGAGATCAACAGAAAATAAACTTTTTAAGACTTCCACAAAGAAAAAGCGGAGGTGTCATATTATCAGATGGCACTATGTCAATCGCACCAGAGACTGATGGTGATTATGTATCAAGACTTGAGCAAGCATCTGCGATAGAAGCTAAATACAATGTACAAGATATCGATGCGTCTAATAAATCTTTAAGTGAACGCGGTAATGAAAGCTCAGCGTCTGATAAAGAGATGGATACTTGGCAAAGAGTCAAACGAGCATGGGAATCTGTGCCTGCTTTATGGAGAGGATCTACACGTTTTATATTCTCAGATACTCTACAAGAAAAGTCTCGTTCACTACGTAAACTAGCAGATATGTTTGGAGCTAACTTACAACGTACGTTTTCAGGTGTTAACTTTGAAAATAGAAAGAAACATTTGTTAACTCAATATCGTAATTTAGTTTCTAGTCCTGCAGAATACGCACAGAAAGCTGGGTTTAAAACAGTAGACCAAGCAGGTATCTCTGCGATAATTACTTCTTTTGGAATGTGGTTAGGAGATAAAACAGGTAGCGATATAAAATGGGATACTTTACCTGCTGATTTAAAAGTTCATGAGACTTGGTTACAACAGTACTACAGTGATGTAACTATGCTTGGTGAAAAGCTATACGCAGATCAAGAAAAAGCTGCTAAGTCTAATGGTAAAGCCTTTAATGTTGGCAAGCTTAAGAATTACCTAATGAAATACAAATCATTTAATAAAGCTGCTATTGAAAAGAATAGAGCAAAGTTTATACAGAGACTTACAACTACATTTAAGATGAGTAAGTCTGATGCTACTACGTTAACTGATAATATTCTTAATCAAGATACTTTAAGTAGTGAGCAAGACTTTAACGTAGGTGAAGGTAAATTTATACCTGCATCTCATAGAGGACGTACGCTAGGTTTATCTGAGAGAAAAGAATTCTTAGAGTTTATGGAGAATGATGCCTTTGTTAATATATCTAACGCGTCTAAGTCAGCTTCAAGATTCATTACATACCAGGAATTTTTAGGTGAGGGTAATGAAAAGATTGCTTTCCATTTAAACAATGCTGTAAAAGAAGGAGTACCTGAAGAGGAAGTTAATAGAATAGCTAGACAAATGCAAGACTATTTAAATGCTGAATCAGGTAACTACAAACGTATTAAGAATGCTAGCATATCTAAGATACAAAAAAATCTAGGAGTGTGGACTACTATAGCTGGTCTACCTTTAGCAACTATCTCTTCATTTGTTGAGTTAGCTATTACAGCAGTAAGTTTACCTCCGAATATAATATTTAAAGAGATACGTAATGCATCTAAAGAAGCTGCGCAGGCTATGTGGTCTACAATGACTGACCCAAGATGGAACTCTACTAACAGACAGTTAAGTAAAGAGAAAAGACAGGCAAGAATAAAAGCGCTTGGCTTCTTTGATTGGGACGTAGGTGCAGCACAAACAACAGGTGCTACAGAAACTACTCACGGATCAAGACGTTTATTAGATAAGTATTTTAGAGTAATAGGTCTACAACAGTGGACAGATTATACACGTAGCATACGTGCATCTATTGCAGATGATTATATCATGAGTCATTTAGATACTATAATAGATCAAAGAAGATCTGGTGTACCTAAAAATAATGATGTACAAGAATCTGAAGAACTTCTTAGAAACTTAGGTATAAATGTAAATCTACTTATTAATCTTAATATGCAACAAGGTCCATGGTCACCTCAGCAAACTGCAGAGTTTGATATGATGATGCTTGATGCAGAGTTTAACTTTGTTAATATAGCTATCGCACTTCCTAATACAGCTAACAGACCTTTGTTCTATCAGAACCAGCATCTAGCTTTGTTCACTCAGTTTCAAGGTTTCATATCTACATTCACAGCTAATCAAATACCTAAGATGTGGGGTGAGTATGTTAAACGTGGTAACCCATCACTTAAGTATAATGCATTTGCTGTTATGACAACTATGATATTCTTAGGATTCTTATCTCAGTATCTAAAAGACTTACTTAAATATGGAGAACCAACTCCTTACTTAGATCCTGTAGAGAAAATACAAAGAGGTATAGGCGCATCAGGATTATTAGGTACTGGTGAAAGAGTTCTTAACTTTGTGTATCCTATATATGAACAGTCATCAGATAATCCAGCAGAATGGTTCTTCAATACTTTATCTGGAGAAGCAGCAGCATTATCTAATGTATCTCGTGTATATTCAGGAGCAGGTAAGATAATACAAGGCCAACCTGATAAAGGTTTGTATGCATTTCTAAAAACTGCTCCACTTATTGGACCATTTAATAGACTTAATAGAAATATATCTGAAGGAATATTCGGTAAATCCGAACCGATTAAACCTAAAAAGAAGGAGTATAACTAATGGCAGGAAAAGGTGGTAAGGGCGGAGGTAGCATAGCGCCAGGTGTAACGCCTGTTGTAAACGCTGTCGATGAAATGAAAAGTAGATTATATAATTTTATACCTACAGCTACAGAAGTTATTGATACTGAAGTTAATACTGGACCTGCAATTGAAACAGAGTCGACAAGTCAAATTGATTCTGTTTTAGATGAAGGTAGAACAGATATTGTAGGAGATACACTCACAGCTCCTGAGCCAGTTGATCCTATCGATATGAATGAGCAGGAGTTAGAACAATACAAACGCGAAAGAGTCTCAGCTTTATCTGAAAAGTTAAACATGGCAGAGCTTTTACCTTCTTCTTATGCTGAGACTTCTCCTATGAATGCTGCTTTACAAAGAGCACAGGATACAGGTCAAGCTATTAATGAAAGACTTAACGCTTCTATTAATGAATACACACAAGGTGAAATTGTTAATGAAGGTTTTGATGAAGCTACTAGAAGTAAAGCTGCACCAGATAAATTTGTACCTGCTAAAAAGGGAGGTATTACAGGGGTTAATTTAACTTCTTTATTATTTGATCCGGATATATTAGATGCTGGTAAGTATGACGAAGCCACAGGTAGGATTAGAGCTGATCCAGAATTAGGTAAAGTTCTATCTTTATCTGTAGAAAGTTATCTTTATAATACTTTAATATCTTCTGATTCTAGTTCAGATGTTGATGATAGTCTTGAAGTTATACCTAATGATACTGAAATACAAAACATTGAGCCTGAAGCATATAGACCTAAGAAAATATCTAAGTCTAAAGGTAGTGCTATCTTAGGTAAAGAAGTTTATGAAAGCTGGAGAAGACAGAAAGCTTTAATGGATGGTGTACCTACAGATACTTATGTACAAGATGCAGGTAATATTTCTCAAGAAACTTTTACTTTACTCGGTGATTTAAGTAAAGAGATGTACAGTGCAGCTAATCCTAATATGCTTTATAGAGATGCATCAGCTACAGGTATTGATAAAGGACAGGTAGATTTTATTCTTACTCCTGAAGGCATAAGTAATCTTAATACTCTTAACAATAGCTTCAAAGCTTTGTTTGCAAATAAAGAAGTGCCTCCTCAGAATCAACCAACAGGTCAACTTGCTTACGAAGGACAGAGATATACTCGTAAAAGAACTACTGTTATGGATAAAGATTTAGGTGATATGTCTTTGATAGAGGAATCAGTTAGAAACTATAACAGCATAGGTCTTATCAGTGATCCTAATAGAGAATCATTATCTTTAATGTTTGCTATGCAAGCTTTACAAAACTTTAATGGTGACACTGATAACGGAAGTAATTACTATGCAGATATGTTTGAAGTAGGTGAGAAAAGAATAAGAAAAGCGCAGCAACAGAAGAGAGCTTATGAAGTTGAACTTGCTGATCTTATGTCAGATCCTGAAGCTAACGCTGATAGAATCTTAGCATTAGACGAAGTCATATCTAAGTATGATCCAATGCAGATAGTTCAACAAGAACGTGAGCAAATGTTTAATTTAATAGGAGCTATATCTAGGTATGGTGATAAGGTTAATTACATTACGTATGCTGTACAAGCTTTAACAGGTCGTACTCATGTCCAACAAACATTATATAATCCTCAATCACACAAGATAATACGTAGTGTTGTTGGTAGTGGTAATGTGTTTACGTTTAAACCTAGATCTAGTAGTAAATTAGAAACGAATTGGAAGGAAATAATAGCTGCAAGGATATTAACAGATCCTATAGTAGCAGCAGATCCTGATGCTAAGACTATAGATAAACTATCTACAACACAACGCTTAAGAATATTTGAAGAGCAGAGAAAGAATAAAGCATCTTCTTATTGGAAGGCAGTTGCTTTTGGTCAGGCGTTAATTAATGCTGAAAGTAATTTCAATGTTACTAAAGCCAAAGAGAATATACAAAGATTAAGTAATGCTAAGTCTTTGCAAGAGATCAATGCTATCAAACAAGATATTACGAATAGTAACTTGTATGCTATAGATCCTCTATCTGAATTCTCTGATCTTAAAAAAGATCTAGCGAGTCATGATAAAGAAGCTCCTATGTATGCCGATTATTATATGGATCTAGCTAAATACGAAAAAGCTGCAGCTAATAATTCACAATTTTCTACATCTATAACAGTAGAAATTGATGGTCGTACGCACGGTCCTGCTACTAACGCTGCATTGATTGGTGTGTATGAAATGGCACAGCGTGCTGGATTACTAAGAGATCAGGACTACTATGCTACAGACTTACCAGATTTGCGTGATGCTATGGGTACAGATATGCTATCTAAGTTTAGTGAATTTCAAGGTACACTATATCCAGAGCAGCAGCAAGGAGTTTATAAACAACTACTTGAATTAGCTATCGGTGATAGAAATGTTTTCCTTAAGAAATCTCCTATGACTATGGGATATGGTCAAGAGATTGAATCACTTAAGCAGCATGTTAAAGAAGTAATAGATACAGGTAAATCTTCTGAACAGATACAGATGTTAATTAATCAGCATGGTATTTCTCAAGCTGACGCTTTATTATTCTTACATACAATGCTTGTTGATTCTATATTTAACATATTAAGTAATCATGTTATAGCTGCTGGTAAAGTTATGAAAGCCAATGCACTGTATGCTCAGATGACAGACATACCACTAGTATTTACTAACGCTATGGGTTTTAAATCTTATGCTGCAGGTAAGGAAAGCTTTATTGATAAATCGTATAGCTATAAGATTAGTCCTGAAGAAGATACAGGTCAAGTACAAAATATAACAACTCAGTTCTATGGTTCTAAAGTATCTGGCTCTGCTATCCGTGAAGATCTAGGTCCTGGTGGTTTCGGAGGTAGGATACAAGCCATTGGCGTTCAAGCTTATGATGGAAATATGGTTGCTCGCACAGGTACAGGAGCTTCTTGGAAAAGAATATCTGAAGAAGCTAAACAGAACAGAGCTAAAGGAGCGTTCATGCTTCCTATATTCGATGCATTTATTACTGACCTTGGTTCTTATGAAGCTGTACGTAGAGAGTCTAATAAAAATTGGGCTGATAGTATAAGAGATCATAGTTATCTTACTTCAGTTACTGATGAATGGTATTCTAAAGCTTTAAAAGATTATAAAGCTAAGATGACTGGAGTTAATGCTAATGAAAAAGTTAATTGGGAAGCTGCAAGAAGAGGAGAAGGTGAGCACAAAGGTCTTGCTTACTTGTTTACTACAGTAGTTAAAAAAGATGGAACTCTTGGTAAAGACATATATCTTACTGATGCTATAGCAAGATCTCAAAGCGTACCTCCTATGGGTAAAGCCATACAAGGTAAAGGAGCAGAAGCTAGGCTAGTAAAACTTAGTCGACCTGAAACTACCATAGATTATAAAGATCGTACAGGATTAATGGCTTATGAAACAAGGAAGTCTATATTAAATGCTATAAAGAAAGCTGGTATACCTAGTCCATTGTATTCAAAATCTTTAACTAACAGAGAAATATATGAAATAACTAAGATAGTTAACGACCATATTAATTTAAGTTCTAGAAATGCTCAGTTATCAAGAGTTACTAGTGCTAATAAAGCTAAGATATTTAAAGAAGTAGATAGACAAAAGTTTACGTCTCAAAATATTGGATAAAAAAATTGCCCCTAAGAGTACCATTACGGTATTCTTAGGGGCTTTTTTATTTCTTAAATTTTCTACCTTGGAAGAAAACTATTGTATTAATTATAGTATTAAGTGTGATAGCTATTAACAACCACCATTCCCACCAGCTAGGCATATACGGTTCCATTTATAATCCTTTAATTATCTTTCATTTGTTTCATGGCATGAGCTTTCCAAATACCAGCGGGTTGTTTACCATCCTTACCCTCGCTGTTGTAGTAATCTACTATTCTATTATATTCATTATCTATTATTAATAAATCTAATTCTCTATCAGTCATTGAGTCTGCTAAGGACGGATCCATTTTCAATTCACTTAATGCTGTCTTATTATCTGGCTCTATACCTAGTCTTACTGGTAGTATTCCTTTACGCGAAGAAATATTCACTGTCTTGCACCTCTCTTATCTCCAAAGATCCAGTCTTTGGTTGTGTGTAGTTAAAATTATTATGATTTGTAACGATCATACGCTCTATAGTATTGAAATAGTTATCATGATCGTACATAATTACGAATTCATCTTTGATTATCTGTAGTAATTCATCAACATCACATGCGTGTACGCTGAATGAATCGTGGATAGCACCGAAGTCTCCATCCCATTGCTGTATTACGTTTGCCATATGAGCAGCGTCCATTGAGTGTACAAAGTTAGGAGATATACCTGACATAAACGATTTAATCTTAGGCTTAGTAGTATTCTCTTTACCTACATGTTGTATACGTATGGTATCAGTTACCTCCTCAGTTCCGTCATCCTTTCTAATAACAGGTTTAATTTGTCTTTCACTGCAACTTATAATAGCTTTCTCTTTGAATTCATTATCTATGAATGCTTCATATATAACTGGGAATCCAGATGGAGTAGTCCACTTTATAGATTTCTGTTTAGTTTCTTTAGCAAAGTCAGAAGCAATCTCTGCTTCAGCTATCTTCTGTAGAAACTTCATAGTCTGTAGTGGACCAGCGCATACATCATCAATAGCTTTGACTAAATGCTTAGCTAGTAATTGGCAATCATCTTTAGTAATGTTGTATCGTTCTAAGTATCCTTCTACGTGGCAATCAAGATACATATTCTCTGCAATCTTCTTAGCGCCTGCACTGTAAGCACGGGTCATAGATCCACGCTTAGCTATACCTTTACGGATATGTTTCATAGGCATCTGCCTCTCATCAAACCATTCAGGTAATCTACTGATTAAATTCTTAGCACATTGTACATAGAAATCTTTTTGTATTTTCTGAGGTACGATGCCAACAAGTTCAGCTGCTTCTTTATCTTTAGATATAGCACATAGATGTTGCCAGCCATTGTTACTACCATCAATAGGTATAGGTAAGTAAGTATACCAAGGTTCATCAGTTGATGTAGCATTATATATTTCTAATGCACAAGCAAGAAATGTTATAGGTTTCTCTGCAGATAGGTCAAGTCTTTCTTCATGAGCTATATCTAAGATTAATCTTAAGTTATTCTCTGTCCACGCCTCGCGATCGTCTAGCGTCATCTTATCTACTGATATATCTTCTAGTCCCTCGTCCTCAAGGTATGGCTTATAGTCTGTCGTTAGCCACTCTGGTAAACTATCCTTGCTATATGTTTCATTGTAGCAGCAAGCAACATGTATGAATAATCTTCTTATACCTGCAGCTGTCATAAGCTTTCCATTAGAGAATAGCATCTGACCTCTAGCTATGTCGTTACTTTGAAAGTTTAAGAAGGGTGTAGTGTAATATATACGTCCGCGATAGTCTGCTTCAGTATATTGGTAGAAAGTTCTATCACTTATTAAATCTGAGCGAGCCATAGTTAAATCAAATTCTATAATCTTTGACTTATATTTCTTTGGAAACTTCTTATGTTGATCTAATATTTTATTACGATTACGATGTAGTATATTACGAACTTGGTTATTTATTTTCCAAGGTGTTTGCTGTAATACATTCATACTCTGAATGAAATCTCTACGCTCATAGTATTTAAACTCATTAGCTCTCTGTTCTGTCCAACCTTTTATAACTGGTCTACCAGTAGGCTGCATGAGATCTGATATGTCTAATGGTCTAGTAAATTCAGTACCTATAAGTAGATCTTTACTACCTTCAGGTACATCTAAGTTCCATAACTCTGGTACTACTATGTAATGTGTCCGACTTCTTTTAAGACTACGATCCAGACTTTCCATTGAAACAAATACTTCATTCTTATTCTTTCCAATATTAATCTGGTGTGTTTGATAGAATGCTTCTAACATTAGATCACCCATCATTACGCGTAACTTAAACCATTCCCAAGGTGGTAGATCATCATGATAATAATTTATATCATCAAGAATATGAGCACCAATTGTAGTACTTAAGTGAGTAAGATTTGCCTCACCTTGATAGGATTTGTTACCGCGTAAGCTATTACGAGTGAAGTGTTGTTGAATAGTATCCATGCTGAACACAAGGTAGGCTTGTAAGTCTGGTTCAGTAGCCATCTTAAGTAGACTACAAGCGATATGAGCTTTAGCTTTACGTATCTTCTCCTGTATGTATTGAAGTTGAGCTTGCATATTGTACCTTACCTATTTTAATTTGATCGTCTAGCAATATTCTGCCATCATCATCACGATAACGGTGAGCATATATTACTCTCTTAATACCGCTTTGCAGTATCAGTTTAGCGCATTCAATACAAGGTGAGTAGGTGCTGTATAATGTAGCACCTTCAGACGAGCTTGTACTCTGAGCTAGTTTGCATATAGCATTAGCTTCTGCATGTATAACCTCCTTATTAGTTACACCGTGTTTATCTTTGCAGGCATTAGACATGCCCGAAGGCATGCCGTTATAACCCATACTAAGTATGTTGCCATCTTTAACAATGATAGCTCCTACTTTTGTACCATTATCATGAGACATCATAGCTATTCTATAAGTAATGTCCATGAATAGTTGATCTAATTTATTTATGTCAGGCATTATATAGCTGTGAACCCCTCTTCAGTATGGCCTAAGCTTAGTCTACCTGTATTAGGATCATACGTTGCATGACCAGCTTGACCTGTGTTACCTGTAAATCTAGATTTAAGTACTGTAAATTCTATTGTATTTCTTTTAATATCGTCCTCTGATATTAAGTTTCTAGCAAATGCTATGATATCAAATGATATCTGTTTAATAGAACCACTACCTTTAATGTCATCGATAGAAGCTACGTTACCCTCTTCAAATGATTTCTTATCACCTTGTGCTTTTCTTAAGTGTGATATAAGACCTAGCCATATATTATGTTTCTTTACAATCTTAAGTAAATCACTCATCAACTTGTCTATAGCTTCGTTACCACTACGTCCTTCAGAACCTTCAGATACCGCAATGGTAATGTGATCAAGCACAAGATACTTACAACCCATGAGAGCCATGTACTCGATCTTATCCAATAGTGAAGTGTCAGCGCAAGATCCTTGATGGTCAAGAAGAACAAGCCGTTCATCTTTAAATATGGTATCAAATCCTTTTCGTAGTTCTGCATCTTTGATATCTTTGATAACCATTGGAGATCGCTTAAGAGACATGGCGATAAACTTCTCTGCAGTATCACCGATACTTTCTTCGAGAGATATAAGTCCCACTTTACTATCAGTCTTATCAAGTAAATCAAGAGCGATCTCTTTAATGACAGTAGACTTACCGCTGCCAGTACCGGAAGTAAATAAAGTAATTTCACCTTGTCTTATTCCTTGTAGTTTATCATTTAATCCTTGCAAACAAGTAGGATATGGTACAGATATAGTTGTCTGACGACTCTTAAACTCTTGCCATATTGGTTCACCTACTACTATACCTGATGGAGACCACGTCTGTGCGTTCCATATAGCCTGTAGTATACTGTATGAACCATGCTTAGTAAGTAATTCGCATGGATCTTTACAGCCTTGTAAGTCTCCTACCTTAACTTTACCTGCACCTATTATCTTAGCTGCACGCTCAACTGCTGCATTTCCTGCATCATCTGAGTCAAATAGTAGCACCACTGATTCAAATCGTCTCAGCCAAGAGCGGTGATCAAGTAAACTCTTGGTACCTGTAGCGCTTGGTATTGAAACAACTGGAAATACTTTGTTATATTTATCCATAAATGCCTGAGCAACTGCACAAGCATCGAGTTCTCCTTCAGTAACAACAACTATTTTACCACTTGTTGCTACACTTTGACCGAATAACTGTAAGTTTTTATAGTCTCCGTGTGTAAGGAAATCTTTTGGAAGCCTACGTTCTTTGTAAGCTACCACTTTATTAGCTCTAGTGTACGGATAATAATGAGAACCACCTGAACCATCAGGATTTACTGCCATTTTTATACCGAAATAGTCTACAACTTGCTTAGAAATACCGCGACTTGTAATAGCGAAGCTGTTCAGCTCACTTATCTGCTGTATATTATCTTGCGTAGCTGTGAATTCTGTAGTAATTTCTTTAAGTTGTTCCATATTATTCATCACTTTCTTTGTAGAATAATTACATGAGAAGCAGTGTGCTCCGTCATCATATATAGTAAACGCATCTGATGAATCACATTTAGGACACTCTGTTTGCGTGTATGTACTCATTTCCATAGCCTTTCTTTAGCTTGTCTTATCTTCCTTCTTTTCAAAGAGCTTGCTTGCTTCTTCTGCATGCGCTGCTCCTTCTTTAATTTTGCTTTCGTGTACTCGTCCAACTCGGACGTATATATATTCTTGTCCTCTTGGCACGATTGTTTTGTGTAGTTCTGCATGATATACCTTATTGTCATTAAACTCTTCAAAGATTCCTTGGTATGTATCGAAGAGTGGTTTGATTACATTGTCGAGATCAGCTGCTCTGTTAGAGAAGCCTGCTACAACATAGAATTCTACTTGATCTGATCCGAAAGGCCATTCAACCCCTCGGATCTCATCTCTTAGTTCATTCTGATAGTCGATGTACTGCCTCTGCTTTATCGCTTTGTTGCGGTACGTCATGTTGTTCGCTGACAACGGCTTCACCATAAAGGTGTGTTCTAATATCGTCATAGTCCTTCCAAGTTGTTAACATACGTAGTAACTTATAGCTTATATCAAGCTGTTTAAGTGAGGCTTTATTCTCACGCCAAGATTTCTTTACAGCATTCCATCTACGCTCAGCTGGTACACCATGTAAAATCTTCTCAGCTTTCTTAGGACCTATACCTTTAAGTCCAGGTATATTGTCTGTGTTATCACCGGTTAAACACTGTAACATCAGTGCCTTATGGGCTTGATCGTCATCTACAAACTGCCATGTATCTTTGGTATAGTTGTAGTGATTACCCGGTATTTGTAGTAAGTCTTTATCAATACCACATATAACATATTGATCGTCACTTTCTCTAGCTTCATAAGCCCAGATAGCTACAAGATCATCTGCTTCCATACCATGAGCTGGTACTGAACCTTTAGATACAGAGTAATTAAATAAATAATTTAACTTCTCTTTTATTTCTTCATCAAGCTTAGGTCTATTAGATTTGTAAGGTTTATATAAATCTTTACGGAAATTATCACGACCCTTAACTGCATATAATATATTAAACTTTTCTTCTTCATCAAATGGATTTGCAAGCTTATCTTTAATAGTAAGTTCCATCTTGCGACAGAACTTATCATAGTGTACACGCAAATCTGATTCATCTTTAGATCCATACGCTACCTTAAAGAAGATAGAGTCTGCATCAACAAGCATATTTATAGTTGTCATCAATGTACCTCTGCATAATTGTTACCTATTGAGCCTTCACCTGCCATGATATCAACGCCGACATTCTTTGGACCTTCAGCAAATGATTCTACTAATATCTCAAGAACTCTGTCAGCATCTTTATCTGCTACAGACCATGCAACTTCATCATGATAGTATAATCTAGGCTCTGCATCTAAACCTTCACACTTTATCTTCTTCATCTGATAAGCTACAGCAGATTTAGTAGTCACTGCTTCACAACATTGAAGTAAATAGTTAAGTGTTTGATAAGGTTGAGGAGTATACACACGGCGACCATCAAGACCTGGTACGTATCCTTCTACATTACCTTGACCTGATGTTACTTTCCAGATAGATTCTATCTTTTCTCTTAGAACCTTTAATCCTGGTATAGCATCACCATATTTTTCCATCGATTCTGTACCAACCTTAGCAGATTTCTTGCCTGATAGTACTTGACCTAGCTTAGCTGCACCTGCACCGAATAGATATGCATAGATCCACGTCTTAGCTGTACGTCTATCTGTACCTATAACATCAGCATTGTATTGGTGTATGTCACCAGATAATATTTGCTTAGTAAGATCAGGTGAATTAACATAATGTGCTAGTGATCTGAATTGGTTACCACTAGAGTCAGCACCTACAATCTTACGTCCTTCCTCTGCTACAAGTAATTGACGTAGCTCTTTACCTAGTGTAGCTGTTGCAGCTGGTAGATTAGCTATGACTTCATGACGGCAACGGAATGTCGGCGTACCTACAACCCATAATCTACCATGTAGTCTACCATTCTTAAGTTCACGGAACCAGCCTTTCACTACTCCCATACGAGACCTTAGTGTAGTCCAGTTATCTATGAGAACACCGTGCTCACCTACTTTAGCAAGCGAAGTTGATGTAAGTTTCGGCGTAGTTTTCTGCCAACCATAGTCAGTTTTAACTACCTTCCAGTCATCAGGTTCCCAGCCTATAGAGTATAGGTATTCTTTTACCTGTTCCATATTACCTAGGTTAGCCTTAACTACAGTCTTACGTTGGAACTCTTTACCTGCTGAGAACAAGTGAGTATCTTTAATACCGACAGGTCTATTTAAATATTCAGTTAGCATGCGAGCTGTGGTAGCAGTATACTCTCCTTTCTTAGTAAACTTAGGAGT
>TARA_R110002153_G_scaffold32407_2_pt1 | contig 15195 bp, 8 predicted proteins | sample TARA_R110002153 | Tara Oceans TARA_R110002153 (sample SAMEA4398193) | marine metagenome | biome: Polar Biome; feature: [SRF] surface water layer (ENVO:00010504); material: water (ENVO:00002006), including particulate matter (ENVO:01000060) such as... | depth 5 m
CGATCTACCAGTAAAAAAGTTTAATATACCATCTTGATCATAGCTCGGTATTATTACCATTTTACTATAAGGACCTGACTCGCAGAATCCTATATTATACCGTAAAATATCTTCACGTGATACTCCGCGTTTTTTTAAATACCCAAACGCGTTCCAGAATTCCGGATTGCTGCTATCTACATGTAGAAATGATTTAAACTCCTCCGGTAATGATATTGTATCATATGATTTCTTAACTACTATATTTGGAGTGTAACCTGTAAACTGTGTTAACTTCTCAAAATGCATTTGAGAAGCTTTTAATTTTTTAAATAAGTGATAAATACTTCTACCCTTGACTCCACATACCCAGCATTGCCACATCTGTGTACGTAGATTAACTTGTAATTTCTTCTTTGAGTGGTGACAAAATACGCAATTAAACGCTATTTCATCATTTTGAAGAGCTCTTCCTCTATTAAGTAAAGATTCAAGCAGTGTTTGAAGTTTTTTAAGCATATAATAATATACGAAAACTTTTGTTAATAACAAACAGTATTTTAAGTTTTTTCGTTATACCAAGAGGTTGGAATTGACTTATCTGCCCAGATAATATTATGTTTATTACAAAAGTCTGCGTATGTTGTTTTGCTACCCTTTCTGATTTTACCTTTAGAGTTTTGAAATACCATTCGTATATCTAACTCTGGATGTTGTTTTTGTATGAGTAAATGTTTTTTACGATCTTCAAGTACCCATCTACCTTTTGTTTCTACTAATATACCATTAGGTAAAGTAAAGTCAATTGTATATGTATGATTAGTTTCTGGTTTAATGTACGGAATTACTGTTACTTCATATTGAAATTTAATCTTAGCTTCAGTAAGTTCACCTGAAACCTTATGCTCGAATCCGCTTCGATAACCATGCTTGATAGCATTAGCTCGTGATTTTGAAATTTTTCTTGCCATAACTTGTTATAAATAAATAGTAATATTATCTATCAAACTTAACTACAAACGTCATATCTACATTTTTAAGCTTAGGTACTGGTTTAGCTAATTTTGCTATTGCTAACAATCTACCAAAATTATCATATAATCCAATTGTAGTAATATATGGATTAAATTCCGGTTTAGTAGCAAAGTCAGCTAACTCTTGAATTGATAGTATATCACCACAATTAGTAGTTACTTTACGTAAAGTTGGATTAGTAGATAAATTAAAGTCAGAAGCTTTCGCTTTGCAGAGAATTTTTTGTTCGTAAAGCTCGCGAGTATTTTTAAATTTTAAGCTAAATTTATTTGAGAATAAAGCTGTACCGTTACCATCCCATACATTACCACTATTACCGATAGTTGCTGTTCCTTGATGTAGTGAACCAGAAAAGTATTTTATTAAATGATTGTTAGTTAACGCTACTATACCATGTTCATAAAAAACATTACCTGCTTTATTAGATTGATAAGCAGTAGGTGCGTTTAAATTATTATCATATAAAGATAATACATTTTGTGCGTTAGCTGATGTGTTATAAAACCTAATCTCATCTAGTGAACCACTAAATGGATTTTTTGGTGTTACAAAATTACTTTCAATACTGGATATTAACTTAGAACCAGTCACCCACGATCTACCGTTATCTCCGAAAAATATATCACTATCATTAGATGTGCAATCTAAGTTATCTACTATTTGATTATCTAGTACACCATTTATCCACACCTCTAATGCATTACTAGTTTTAGTAACTACTACATGATTTTCAATTAAAGGTACAAGTGCAGATTTTGATTCTAAAAATACACTACCTGTTTTACCTTTTCTACGTATTACAATTGTATTAATAGGTGCACCTTGAGGGCACCCATTACCTGGCTCAAAAGGTTTATTATCCTTTTCACGAGATGTATTTTTTAATTCTATGTGATATGGGTACGTATTTTCAGCTTCTTTACCCTGTACTAGTTTATTATACTTTTGACCATTAGCTGCATTTTTTAAAGTTCGTTGGGTTAACCCTGATTTGGTTATTAATGTAACATAATCTCTACCTGCAGTTGAACCTGAAGGGAAATTAATACACGGTGTAGATGTACCTCCTGCATTACCCCCCGCTCCTGTAGTAGGGTACGGTGAACCTGAACCAGTTATTGTATTAATTCCAGGTATTTGACTTTCTGGAATTTTAATCCAAAAGCTAATAGTAAACCCATCGTCTTTATCAAGATTCAAATCAGTTAGGTGTGGTATTTTAATACTACCACTATTATTAAAACTAGCACGAATTCCAGTAGGTACATTGGTGTGATAGTAATTTACTGAATTAGCGGATCTAATAGATCCACTCTGCTGCTGTACTACTATACCAGGTATAAATTTAACTTTATCTGATACGCCGTTATTTTTTTTGCTACTATAATCCTTAATTGTAGTTCTTCCTAAACCTCTATGACTTAATAAATCGCCTGAACCGCTTGTTTTATTTTTTACTGTGTATAGTTCATTAAACCCGTAGTACCCGACTAGATTAGCTGTGTTAAAGAAGTTAGAAGATTCTATTGCTTTATCAACCAGATTACCGTAACCATCATCAATAACATTAAATGAAGCAGTTACTGGGGGTGTATGTCTTAAATCCATAGATGGGTGTTTAAACAAATTATGTACATGAGTATCAGTTAGTACAGATTCATATACCCGTACATCATCAATTGATCCTGTAAATGCTCCGTATACTGTATTAGCAGTTGGATTGTTAGAAGTAGCTCCAAGTTTAACTGAACCAGATGCTCCAATATAGCAGTGTCTATTATATTGTATTGAGCTTGTTACTGCTCGAGTTGTTAGATTGGTCCAATGAGGTTGAGCTACTGATGCAGTTGCATATCCTATTTTTTTAATAAACGTATATCCATTAATTGCATCTTCATCTGGTCTATATATACGTAGTGTGGTTTTAGCAGCTGAATGTCCCCATGGTGGTAGTTGTTCGTAGTATGAACCTGACGTTCCTGAATACACTTCATCTCCTGGCCAAAATTCTTGCTGAACAGACACTAAATTCCACTCATCAACTGCTAAACCAAACCCAGTAGAGGTAGCTGCTCGACTTTCAGATGTAGTGCAATTACTACCAGTAGCTCCAAAGAACATTTGCAGCGGTATTAACTTTTTAGGATTATATGTATCATCCTGTAATGAACCAGTTAATATATTAAGTTCAAAATAAGCGTTTTTATCACGTGTCAGTAAATGTTGTACACCGGGTGCTTTAGTTACTCCATTCGGCATAGATGCTGGATTAGGTGGTTTTACCCACATTGTGATATTGTATACAGGCATACCATGTTTAGCGTTAGTAGCGTCTGGGTGTGACCACCAGTTAGAGTTAGCTTTACCTGAAAAATCTGAATTATCTCTAAGTTTAATACCGTTACCAGCATTATGGTGTACCACTACCCCATTTGTAGTAACTGAATCAACGTCTGGTACTTTAAATAACATGCTACCAGTTCCTACCTTACCAGATCCAGTTAGTACCATATGTTGCGCAACTGACCCTGTACTTGCTACTGAAACAGCTGATCCTACTTCTGCTGTATTTGCATATTTGCTAGTACTAGCTTCAAATCTATAATGATCAGCTAGCAATACAGGGGTATTATATATTGTATTACTTACTCTATAATCAATATGTCGTTCATGCACTATAGGCATAGTATGAATATAACCGTCAGTAATGTTAACTGAGCCGGACTTTATTCGTAAATCAAAAAGAGTAGATGGTACTGATATTACGTGTGCTACTTCTTGGAGATCTCGTGTCTCTTTTTCTGGTATATTACCACCAAAATTTTCAGAAGGTTTGTCTGTTCTTTGATAATATAAGTGATTTACGCTATCCCATATTATTGATTTATATGTTCCGTTAGGATTTTTAACCTCATCATTTATATGAACACCGTTAATAGGATCCCCAAAGCTATGGGAGTGAAATAAACCACTTAAGAATTGTACACCGTTTCCGCCACTACCTGTATAATTAGATGGTGTTATATCATAATCCTTATACACGTTAAATGGTGTAATAGAATTATCGTTTACATCTATTTTTTTAAATACTGACATATTGTATTGGTTTATATAATATAAAACCCTCTATAATAAATATAAAGGGTTTATATAAAGTGTATAATTTCTGTAAGGTAACTCTAAAAGTCAAGCTTAATTTTAATTAACGATTCTCTATCAAAAGATTTAAGAAGAGGTTTACTTAATTTAGCGGTTGCTAACAACTCTTGCTTATCATTATATAATCCTACTGTTGTAATATATGTTTTTGGATCTTTAATCATAGATGCATGTTTAAGTGCACCAAGTGAACCTGTAGTAAATGTCGGATTATTACTGAAGTTATAATCTGCGTTCTTAACTCTAATATAATAGAATGTAGAAGCTACTTCTTCCTCACTACGAGCTTGAAACCCGTATGAAGCATTATATGAAGCTGCTCCAGATATAGCTGCAAACAACGTTTTGTTAAATTGATTATTAGTATTAGAAGCAGTCATTGTACCTACCGGTCTAATACCTCTTTGTTTTAACCTTCCTGCATTTAACACTATTATTCCTAAATCTGGATATACTAACCCGTAACCACCTTTGTTGTACCCATTATTTGCAGTATGTGTTGTATCAGTAGCTAACTCACCGTTAGCTATTGTACCACTTACTACGCTATAAACTCTCAATCCATCTTGAATTGTAGCGCTTGATGCTCCACTATTATCAATAAGTTTAGTTATCGAGTGCCCACTAACTGTATTAGTTAACCCATCTTCTGTAGAACCTCCTGAGCTACCACTTAATACTAATTCCCAGTTACCTGGATCTAATTTTTCTTTGAGTCGAGCTCGTTGAATGTTTATAGCATATATATGACTCTCGTTTACTGCTCCTGCAAAGGTAAAAGTTGTATCGTTTGGTGGTAAAACTAAATTAGCATATTGAGTATATACTGCTTTAGTTGGAAAATCCTCGTTGTTTAATAAACTACCACTACCCTGTTTATTACCATATGCAATAGCATACTGTACAGATGAACCTAATGCTATGGATGAGCTATTGTATACATTCCAGTGATATCTACCAGAATTAGAGCTAGTTTGAGCTGATGATGTGTGAGACGTTGTTAGCTCTCCTGAACTGTTTGACCATAACCCAGCTGTAACTTTTTCTTTTCGATTAGATATAATATCATTACCTGCATCAAATCGAGAGTAGATTTTACCAGTAGTAGTTTTTTGAGCTAGTGAATCTCTCTCTCTAACTATTTGACTAGCTAACTTTTGAGCCTCACGTAATATTGCTCCTCTAGCAGAATCAGCAGTTGATGGTAATCCTTGAGCCTGCCTCTTCTCTTCCTTTAACTGATTTCTAATTGCTTCAACTTCTGCAATTTCTTTTTCTATTTGCGCTTGTGTTTTCGCCATTTTGTTTCCCTATGTTTATAAGTCACCACCTGATGTAGCTACCTGTTGCTTATTAACAACTACATTAACAGTTACACGACCACCAGTTTCGTTACCTATAATAGTTAAAGTAGCAGTTTTATTCTCGATTGGTTGATTTTTTGCAACAACTCTAAAGCTAAATCCTACAGCAGTTACTGATTGAGCAGATTCATCATCACCTACAAAAGTAGGTATAGTTGCTCCTTGCATCAGTAAACTTTTTACTGGGGAGCTTACTTCTAGAAACGCTACATCTGAATTACTTAGTATAGCAGTATAACCTAAAGTAGAATTACCGCCTTCAAAGTTAGAAGTATTTGGTTTAATTTCTACCGCATCTCCTCCTGCTACTAAAGTAACTGATGATTGTGCTACAGTGATGACTGGTATCCGTGTTGTACTTTTCCGTAAAGAAACCAACTTATATTTCATAGTTTGAGTTTCATCTGGAATTGCTTCAATTAAAGGCATATTATCGATAGCTATACCGTAAAAATTAGTTCCTAAAGAGTGAGCAGGATTCCATAATCCGTAATCAACTTCATCATCTGCTAAAGCAAATTGTGTTATTTTAAAATCGTCAGCACCTTTAGCTAAGACTTCACGTCCTTTCTTAGTTAAAATAGCGTCGACTGTTATAGATGTATTGTCTAAATATCCCATTGTATTATCCTCTGTATGATTTGTCTACATATAAATATGATAAATGTAAAAAACCTGTGTTATTATTCTATTTTTATATTACCTCCAAAACCGGCATCTGAATTTATAAGTATATTTGGATCCCCTATTGTGAAGGATACTACTGGTTCACGTGAACCATCTTCACTGTTTATATTAAAATCAGTTGCAGTTAGTTGTGTTCCTTGATAGCGCCTATTAGTTAAATTATAATCACTAACTTGTGCTGGTTTCAGCGATTTGCTGTATGCAAATAAGTTAACTGAGCTTCCATCTTCATATGATTTACCAAATGATGAACTTTTGACTGCGTCTGATAGCTTAGCAGTACCATGGGTTAATGAACCTGCTTTATATTCAACACTAGCTGAGTAGTAGTGGTATATATTAGTCATCCTAGTTACTGATGGGGTATGCTGGCTAATATGCTGCATACTTGCAGAGGCTATATAATCTGGAGTTGTAACTTGAATGTATTTTTGCGCTATTCCACTACCTGATTTAAGCAGACTTTTGAAGCTATATGTTGACCCGACTGATTGTTTAGTTACTGTTATACTACCATTAGTACAGTTAGTAGACTGATTACCGATATGTGATGGTACATTACTCGCATTATACTGAGTTATATTTGATAGACCTTTACCAGTAGATAATGCAGATCCATTACTTAGCCTAAATAGTGGAGTTCCTGAATTAGATTTTATAACTGCATTAATAACAGTACTAGATGGTCCTTGTTTATTATTTATTGGCAGTACTTGAGGAGTACCAGATATAGTTTTTAATACTGCATTACTGGTAGCAGTTACTGTTACTGGGGTAATCTTACCTGATATTAATTGCGGTTGTAAGACAAATCCTGTTTGCACGACCTGTGGGTTAGCTGATTTAATACTAGTAGCTTGCTTTACTTTTGCAAAAGAGCTAGCATTTATCGCGATATTTTGAGGTTTTGTATCACCAGAAACTGTTAGCTTACCTCTACTTCTAGCTTTTGATCGCTCAAGAAAATGCGGCTCTATGACTACACCTAGTGTTGAATTAGCTCTTGCAGGTAAATATTTACTTATCATTGTAAACATTGACATATCATATTGTTTTAACTCGTTTAAGTACGTAGCTTTATTATTATCACCTGTATACTTTTTCCAGTAACTGTTATTTAATATACCTAATCCTGAGTAGTTATCACTGTTTGCTTCTTGCGGGTTACCTATATAGTTATCAAGCTGTTGACCGCCTATATGGTTAAAAATATCGTTATTAACTTGATCAGTAGGTGAGAAGTATACACCTAAATTATTACTATCTAAAGCATATTTATCAGTACTAGGTGCTTCGGCTCTACCCTCACTACTCAAGTGACGTATTAACTTATTTTCTTCTATACGAATTTTATTACTAGTGTAATTATTAGGACCAAGTTCAGGTGTATCAATATGACTATAGTATTCTACGAATCCGTAACTAGAGACGTTAGGAAAATTAAATGCTGTACCTGAAACTATGTAGATGCTAGAATTATCCCAATATTTTCCTTTAATTTGGTTTGGCTGAGCACTTGATATAATATTTGAGGCGGAAGTTGAATTTAGCCCTGCACTACCTGACCAATGATTTTTATCTTCAGTTAATTTAAGTCTAAGCAATAATTCATCATAACTATCAGTACCTGTGTTTGATGAATACATTTCAGGAGCTAGTGAGTGGTTTATTAACGTAGATGAGCTTAATGCGTTAGCATAATATCTAAGCTCTTGTATTGCACCGTTAAACGTATCTCCGAATGCTCCGTGCATTGATAAGTTATATGATGTAGGCTTACTAGCAGTTACAAATCCACCAAGATAGGCGGTTGTTACAGTAGGTACACTTCCAGACCATGCAGTATTAATAGATGATGACATAAAGCCTTTATCGGCTCCTTTTCCTATACCACTCGATGTAACATGTAAGCTACAAGATACTGATTGATCTACTGTACCGTATTCGGCCCGTACAGCAGTTAATTCATATTCAAACCTACTGCTACTATGATATGCATTAGATTTTGAACCTGCCTTCCTATTAAGTAATAACGTCCACCAACCCTCACCTACTTCTTTTTTATTTATAGTTTCAAATATTTTAGCTTTACCTGTAGTAACTCTCGCATACCCGTCAGTGGATTTAGCCGCAGAGGTTGCTATACGTGATTGAGACATTACTAGCTCAAAATGACCGTATTCAGTTAAACCTTCTGGTTGGCCGTTAATTTTTAAAGCATTTGAATGACTTCTATGTAAAACTATACCCATATCATTATTAACTTGCCACAATGATTGACTAAACGATGTCCCTGAAGAGTTGATAGATTGAGGTATAGGGTTTGGCCATACTCTAACTTCGACTGCATTTGGAGTAGTTGCACTCGATGTAACCACACCTACAGTACTTGTATGTGCAGACCAACGAGTCGCTATAGATTGACTACTAAAGTTTAAGCAATACGAGAATTTATGATCTCTATACCTGGTTGATTGCTCAGAACGCTTACTTGAACCATACTCATTGATAGGTAGAATATGCTCTGGTATACCGTAGCAGTTAACTATACCTCGTACACCGGCTGCAGTACCTTTTGCTTTTAATAAAAAAGGTAAATTCGTGACTAACCGTTTCCAAACTTCAGAGGTGCGCTGCTTACTTGATAGTGTTTTTATAGAACCTGTAGGATTAGTTTGAATAACTGTGCCTTCACTGCTCTGACCTAAATTATAATACCACAAGTCTTGATTAGGATCTCCTTCAATTAAATCTACTCCATACGACTTACCTATATGATAAATTACATCATCAGATACTCCTACCTTATTCTCGTAATTAGTATTCTGTAGTCGAGAGTTTAATCTGGTAAAATATTTAGTATAAGTCCATGATATATCATGTGATTGTCCTACAAGATCTAGAAAACGTAAATATGTCTCGTTTTGCTCTTTACCAGTATCACTTAAGTATAATGGTACAGTTTTTTGTAATATATCTGGATTTTGTTTATCAAATGCACTTGATGATGCTACTGTTTCACTAATCCAATTGCTAGCATGGGTATTAGTTAAATCTAGTAACTCGTAATTTGGACCTGGTATAAAGGTGCTATGTACTGCCCAATCAAAAAGCTGATCGCTGTTCCATTGTAAATAATCTTCTGTCCATAAAGCGTTCTTGTAAGAACCGGATAGTTTTGGGAAGGGTTGTAACGATGATCTAGACCAATCCCTATCACCTCCTCCTCTTGACCCACTCGTAGTAATGTACTTTGCAATAGATCCGCTCTCGAAGTACATCCACTTTTCAAAGTCATCAAAATTATTTATTAGCTCTACTTTTTTATCAATCCAGGTTCTCTGATATTTCTTAACGTACTTAGAGCCGTGTGAACCAGTGTATTCATAAATATATACGTCACTAGATGGGTACTCACTATAATCATACTTCCTAGCTTGAGTATCAAAATTACGTATTTGTTTTAGTTTGTATATAAAATTTTGTACTCTAGTTTCAGCTGAGCTAAAGTGTACAAAGTTTTCTAAAACACTGTAATCGATATTTAAACGAACACCGTCTAAGCTTGAACTAACATTATTTATTATATTAGATTGTACATCACTGTCACTACCGAGTACGTCGTTATAACTCTTATACTCAGACTGTATGCGTGGAGCTTCATCTAAACATAAATCAAAGTTGGCTCCTCTCATTGTATTACCGGTAAACAATATTTCTGATTCTAGTTGCACTCGGTTTATAGCTGGTTGAGTTGCCTCTGCTATTAACCAACCTACTTGGTCTACAGTAATATCTATAGGGAGTGGGTTTAACAGTTTTAATAATATTGTTTCAGGTTGATCGCTTTGTAGTGGAAAAATATCGTCAATTACCCATGCTATAACATGATATAATCTATTAAATCCAAAGTTTACAGATACATTAGTCCAGAGAGGGTTATTAGGTATAGCTGACACGTTGAAGGGGGCTTGCACTGCAGATGTATTTTTTAATTTCTGAAACCTGCTGTAGAATGTTTGTGTTAATTCATCAGTCTCATCTTCACTAGTAGTATCAGTAACTGCTAATCTTAACTCTGTACGTGACTTACTAATTGAGTCAACTCTAAATTTAGGTCCTATAGGAGCTCCAGCTACATCTCTATGAAAATTATATAATACATTAAACACTCCTTGATTATACCCTGCGTTACGTAGGTCTGCATTTATGTTTATGCTTGCTTGAGGTGCACCATCTATATCACTATTTACAGTCCACCCATCTATCTTGTGATTAGATGAGAGTAATTTTTTATTAAGATCATATACATGTAGCTCTACTCTATCAAACTCACTAATACTAAATGGTGGATTTTGTAAATAACCATTTACAGGATTAAGCAGTTGTATCTTGCTCGGTGAATAATATTGAGCTCGAAACTCACCTTGTGTTATATCTATATCACTATTGTTACTGTAATAATCTAATGGCATTATCGTTTCCCTAATAATTCAGTAAACCGAGTATCTATAGTTCGCTTATATTGATTAAAATTAAATGCTTGACTTCTCAAGCTGATGTTTAACATTGGGCGTTGTTCTAAATTTAAAAATATAATACCTCTATCATTCCGCACTATATCCGTTTTTAACTGTCCCTCGCTCCCTACAATTACAATATCTTGATCTGATGGTAGCTTATTATCAGACGCTAGTTCTCCTAACTCATCTCGTATGTTTTTCCTATCAGCTGTTCCACTATCTTCTAAACTTAATACTATATCACTGTCTTCAAGAGCCGGCCTAGTTACATCATTTACTAATTGTAAGTCTGCAACTAGTTTAGTGCCGTCAGGTAGTATACTGTAACCTGGTGAATCTGTTTGTTCAGTTTTAGTAACTTCTGTTTTTAACACATCAAATAATGGAGCACCATGAGAGTCAACAAATGTTACTACATCCGGCATATTAATTGGTGCTGGAGTAGGATCAGTTGGAGTAACTGGATCACCACTATCTATAGGTTCATATTTACACGATGCATCATCTATCTTAGCTTCTGGATCATAATTTATAGCATCTGGATCTGTACACCCTTGTATAGCAGCAGTAATTGTTATTACTGGAGATATACTTGCAGTAGCTGAAGGAGCTAGATTTATAACTGGACTAAATGTAATATCATTAACTATGTTAATATTAGGTGATTCAACATCTTTTTCGCAGTTAGCTTGAGCTTCTAATACGAGCTCAGTCGGTGTTATTGCAGCTGGTGGTCTAACGATATCTTGTACAATCTCAACAGGTGGTCTAGCTGGATCTTTCTTTATCTCCACCTCATTAACAACCTCTTTAGAGTCTTCAATAATCTTATCTATTTCAGTTTGTATAATTGATTCAGTAATTGGACTTTCTGGATCAGGTCGTGGTGGTGGTGGTGGTATAGTTCTAATATACTCTTGATTTGGCTTACCTTCTTTAATAGGAGGTATATATGGCATCTCACCACCAGTGGTTCTAATAGGTGTTTGAACTGGTAATGTAGTGTTACCTCGTACCGGTAATTCAGTTGCTGGCATTACCGGTGATTGAGCTAGAATAGTTTTCCCTACAGAAACTTGAGCTTTCTCTAAAGGTGTCTGTGCTTGAGTAGCTATCTGTCGTGCTCTACTAATACCATCTCGCTTATTTGTATTACGTGCTGCCATTATTTAACCTTGAAATAAAAATTTTCATCATATATTACAACTGATTGATCAGATTGTGTAACTTGGAAGCATAATTTATAGTACCGCTCGCGCATAAATGAATTCATATCAAGATTAAAGTAGTTACCACTTGCATCACAGCTTAACTTAGTACCTTTGTTACTGTAAGGTACAACAAATTCATCAGTTATTGCATCCTTTATACCATAATATGACGATGTAGGTAAAAAGTTGATATTCTTAAAATTTGATTGAGTTGAAAACGACTTAACCGGGTATCTAGGTCTACCTACTACTCTAATTTTTGGTGTTTCTTTAGTAGAGTACTCGTGCTTTAAATTTTTAACAAATACAATACCCTCATCAGTTGTTAGTTCAGTTAACCCGTTAGATATAAATAATGAATCATCATAAACTACCTCTAACCTGGGTTGATATACTGTATTAGTTTCTCGTGAAAAAAACTTAAGTGTACCGTATTTCTCAGTATTAGTTTCTTGTGATCCTGAACGCATTAATATTAATCCATCATTAGCTCTAGATTGAGAAAGAAGGTACTTAATTGGTGCTGTTACATCCATCCGTATATCAGCTGATTCATCGTTAAATGATTGAGTACCATAGTAATTTTTATACCATGTACCTCCACCAGTAACATTAGAATATAGCGTTTCAGAATTTACATCTAACGAGCGTGATGTCCACTGTGTATCTCTTGATGCAACGTACTGTACACTTTCATTTTGTTTGTTTCTATATGCCCAAGATACTCCGGTACGAGTAACCTTGTTAAGCTGTGTTGGCTCAATTGCTCTACCCACACCATTAACCCATGATTGAGATACAGGGAAAGCTATTAGTGAGTAATTTTGTGGAGTCTGGCTTACCTCAGTTTGATATAAATTTAGAAAAAAGCTAGGGTTAACAATTTTACCAGCTGCACATGATGCACTTATCTCCTCTAGAGGAAATTTAATTAGTATACGTGATGTAAAAATTCCTGCAGATGACGATAGCTTTGTTAGTTCTAACATGGAATCAATACCAGTATTCATACTGCTAGATTGTTCATATATTGATGCATCATTACTAGAATATGTAGTTTTTATCATTAGTTATCTCCTATAAATTTACAACACGGCCTTTAATATTAGAATTAGGATATTTTACCTCAAAAATACTAGGATCTAGTGATGGATAAACTACCTCGTTACGTGTCGCTTGAGATACATCGTAAATATTACCAGAGTATCCAGATTGAGCATCATGTAGATTAAATATCTCAACCTTCATAATACTTTGAACTCCTTTTATTGATGCAAGCTCAGTATATAGATCAGCTTTAATTATAGGTTGATTAATCTGCCACCTATCAATATTAAACATTGTCTTTACGCGAGATATACTTTCAAGCAATACATCATTACTATTAAATCCTGGTAGGGACATTATTTCAAAATCAATACCTATATTAATAATATAAGCATTTTTAATCGTTATTGAATCAGTTAATAAGCGGTAAGGTGATAAATATTCTTTAATATTTTCTTTAGTAGCTGGATTAGTAAGTGTAAGCTGTTTACTATCGTTATAAGATAGTGTATAAAGGCTTACTGCGAACGGGTTACGTATTCTAGAATTTGCTGATGTAATATTCAGCTTTTCATCCTGAGTTGCGTAAACTTTAGCTACTGAACCGTACGTTGCTGGCATAGTTAGAGTTCTAATCATGTAATCATCTTTACTGACTACACGTCCTTGCGCATTAAAAAATGCTAGTGCATTATTTCTGATCTCATCAACAGTTTCAGCACCTCTACCGCCTTGAGCAGGTGCTGGGTTTGTAGCTGCTACTGAATTTTTAGTACTATTATATAAAACTTTATCTAAACCAGTACCTTCACTTATATATTCAATAAAATCTATACTATTAATTTCACTTGAGGCTACATTATCCCTTACCCCACTACCTATGCTATACTCAACAGTTAAAATAGTATTACTGGGAGCTTCACCATACGCTTTGGTAAACATAAAGTTAGATGGATCTATAAATGTATTGCTCATAGCTGTAGCTGTAGGTAATAGAGATCCAGCGTTAAGTGGATTAGGTACAATTTCTTCATCAGGGCGAGTAGATGTACCAGAGCCGAACTCTAATATCATCTTACCATCTTCTCTAATCTTAGATGTAAATCGTTTAGACGTTTTTTTCAACTTTAGTAGATAAGGAGTTTCTGTATTATACTGAGTAAATTCAGGATCATTATACTGATTATTCGTTATCCTCTTAGCTACAGTGTCTTGAGCTAAAAAAGGCACTTCTGACCATTCATTACCATCAGAATCTGTAACTCTGTCGATTGATATTATGTTAGTTCTATTAAGTGCTAATTGTAGGTAAGCTTGAGGTGAACTAACTGTAAAAGTTTGAGTAACTGAGTTACCTGATTGGAAGGATACACGTTTCTTTAATAGATAAAATGTTGGTTCACCTGTTGTTTCATCTGTAGTGAATACAGATACTTCTGTAGAGTTGCTTGAACCTGACATTGAAAAATCTATAGGAGCGTCTCGCTTGAAGGATGTATCATTTCCTGATTTAACTCGCATACCACCATTTATAACTAATGCATACTTAAAGTCAGGGGTATTAAATTTTCCTGCTCCTATTGAAGGTACAGTTTGATATACATCAACATCCACTAATGATGCTACTGCTTGTTTAGGTTTATAACCTAACGCTTGAGCGAGCAGAGTAATATTCTTGCGTTCAGATGCATACGGTAATAGTGATTCCTTAAACTGCTTATCTAGATAGAAGCTCAATACATCACCAACATATGCAGTAGTTTCTAGGAACATCATACCAGGGGATGATTCATTAAAGTCGTTAAAAGTGGTAGGGTAGTATGTTTTAGCAAAATTAATAAGATTTTTCCTTAAAGTTGGAAAATCCTTACCAATATACTTTACATCTTTTGATATTTTTTCGTTTACGTATGACATAAGCTGTTATATATTCTCTACTAGCACTGTTCCGTTTGAACCAAATACAAAGGTAATATTACTAAACTTTGTAATATCATCTATGACTGAAACGTCTAACGCTATTCTAATTGTGTATTGATTAATATCTTTAATATCCCTGTTTATCCTTATGGTACCTACTTTAATAAATGGCAACCATCGTTTAATTGTATCCAATATTTCGTTTCTAAGTTCACCCTCTATCTCACTCGTGTTTGGTTGAAATAAAAATCTTCTTAAATTAGTACCAAA
>TARA_R110002153_G_scaffold209897_1_pt1 | contig 15186 bp, 24 predicted proteins | sample TARA_R110002153 | Tara Oceans TARA_R110002153 (sample SAMEA4398193) | marine metagenome | biome: Polar Biome; feature: [SRF] surface water layer (ENVO:00010504); material: water (ENVO:00002006), including particulate matter (ENVO:01000060) such as... | depth 5 m
TACGCACAAGGCTGGAGATTTGGGGAGATTTATAGTATTGAGGATAAGTTAAACCCTAGAATGGTTGACTTTAGTAGATTGACAGCAGAACAAAGAGTTAAGGAAAGATTATTCTTTGAATGTGTTAGTAGTTTTAATTAATGCTAACACCAAGCGATGTTGCGCCCTTTTTGGGGTGCAATATCGAGGCTGTTAGAGTGCGTTTCAATGCACTACCAAATATAAACAAATAAAACAATAGAGATGAAACAATACAATCTATTTGGTGGTATTGATGAAGTAGAGTTAATAGATGATGAATTTAAAATAGTAACTATGCCAAGATGTAAAACATGCCGAGAGAAATTCGAGCCTAAAACATTCAATCAAAAGAATTGCTTAGAGAATACCGAATGTATAAATGCTGAATTAGAGCTTAAAAAGAAATTACATAGTAAGTCATGGAATAAGGAGAAAAAGGAGCGTAAAGAGAAGTTGAAGACAAATAGCGACTATGTAAGAGAACTTCAAGTTATATTCAATAAGTTTATAAGGACTAGAGATAAAGACAAAGGTTGTATTTCATGCGAAAAACCATTAAACACCAAATTCGATGCTGGTCATTTTTATTCAACTGGATCTTATCCTGAATTAAGATTTAATGAAGATAATGTTTTTGGTCAATGCGTCCATTGTAATCAACATAGGCATGGTAATTTAATTGAATATGGTGAAAGACTGCATACAAGAATAGGTTTAGTTAAAATAGTTAGATTAAAAGAATTAATAAACATACCAAAGAAATACACTATTGACGAATTGAAAGGATTGAAAGTAATGTATAGAATAAAAATAAAATCATTAGAATAGTTGTTTATGTAGAAATAATAACTACATTTACAATTCTAAGTAACGTGGAAATTACAAAGACATTTTTAGAGCCTGAATCATTGAACGCCTTCCACGTGGCTACATTGGTTCGGGTTTTATGCGTTAATGACAAAGCTAAACGGTAGTGTTAGGTTTAATAATATAAAAATAGGGAGCTGCGAAGAGCGGGTGTAGCTTTAAAATAATTATCGGGAGATGAATTCGAAGAAAACTTAACCCTATTTTATTAATTATAACGGTTTGGCTATGAATTTTAAAAATTACGAAATATGAAAGCACTAAATATACTTTACTTAATAATAGGAATAGCAATAGTTTTAATTGGAATTATAGCTGTATTAGATGGACAATTAATTGCATTAGTAAGCTTTGTAATAGGAGGTTACTTTATAAGCGATGCCGTAAGTAATTTTTATTATTTATAGCCTTTGTTATGTGATTTTTTAATTGCATCATAACTTATGTTTATATGGTTAGATTTTTAACGGATTAAATAGATAAATATTATGAATGAAAAGAATTATCGAACTGAAGTTTCAATAGAAGAATTAAAAGGTCATTATGAAACACATTTTTTGACTGCTGAACAATTTATAGACTTAGTTAAGGAATGGAACGAAAGTGAAGTTAAAAAATTAACTATAAAACGTATGACAGAATGAAGTGTAACGGAATGAGTAATATGTTAATCAGATTTTAAGTAATTTTAAAAAAACTAAAACAATAAAAAATGAAAAAACTAATAGTAATACTAGCATTAATTAACTTCTCTTGTAATTCACAGGATGATTTGCCAACACCGCAAACAACAACAATATCAGCAAGCACAACAGCAATTTTAAACGTTGTAAATTTTGAAGGTAGTTATGATTGCTATGATTGGGTGGTTGATGAAATAACAGGAACAACAAGAAGACAAACAATAATTATGTCAAATCAATTAGATGTTTCAATATGGCTTACCTTAAACTCATACCTGCTAAATGGATCTTATAATCAATCAATAACAAATTCATATACACAATTAGATAGTAATTATTTTGATATGGAAATTAGCCCGTCTGGGAAAAGTTTTAAAGGATTCTTAATAAATGATACAATACTAAGAGTAACACAATATTCAGGTAATGTAGATTTTCAAACTAAAGACTTTATAAAAGAATGAACAAACTTAAATTAATAGCAATAGCAGCAATTTTAATAGGGGCTTCTTTATCAGTTTTTATTAGTTGTATAATTTTAAGTAATTTTATAAATTGAATAATCAATTTTTATCAATTATGGATAAAAGAAAAACAAACGGGGGCAAAAGAGAAGGAGCTGGTAGAAAGTCCAAGTCAGAGGAGTATGGTCTACATGAAGAAATGGATGACTTAAAGCCTACAAAAGATGTATTAGTAAGTTTTGTTAATATAATAGAAAATACAGATGATGAAAAGTTAAAGTTTTCTGCTATTGTTAAGTGGTTGGAATGGCGAGTTGGCAAACCAAAGGAAACGAGAGATATTAAGATGGACGTTAATAAGAACTTTCCAGATTGGTTAGATGAATAAAGCAAACCCAAACTATACATATCTAAAAAAGAAAGTGCCAGAGCAAAGAATAACACTTTTGCAAGGTGGTACAAGGTCAGGCAAAACATTCAGCACTATTTACTTCTTTATTTGGTTATGCGAGAACTATAATGGGTTGGAAATAGATATTGTAAGGGATACTTTTACAGCTCTTAAATCTACTGTATGGAAGGACTTTAAACAAGTATTAGTTAATCATAATCTATACAGTCCAGCAAACCATAACAAAACTGATCACATTTATAATCTAAACGGCAATCTAATTAATTACTATGGTGCTGATGATCCTGCAAAAATACACGGTAGGGCTAGGGACTTTCTATGGATAAATGAAAGTAACCAATTAGATGAAGAAACAATAGATCAACTATTCCCACGAACAAGGCATAAGATAATAATGGATTACAATCCAGCAATGCCTACTGAACACTGGCTAGATAAGTACATACAACAATATCCTCCATTAATAACTACGTACAAAGACAATCCATATTTAACACCAGACCAAATAAGAGATATTGAAAGCAAAAAGAATAACTCTTATTGGTGGTCTATTTATGGAACTGGAGAACGTACAAAACCAATTGGTGTTATATTTGAGAATTGGAGAATAGATGAATTCGATGATAGTTTGCCTTTTGTTTATGGAATGGATTTTGGGTACGTTAATGATCCAACTACATTAATAAAAGTTGCTAAAGACAAAAAAAACTTATATTTAAAAGAATATTGCTATTCTAAAGGAATGAGTACTAAACAGATTAGCGAAATGTTAACTGAACAAATCAATCCAGATGATACGGTAATAGCAGACAATGCAGAGCCACGTTTAATAGCCGAACTACAAGAACTAGGCCATAGGGTTTACCCTTGTATCAAAGGTAGGGATTCAATTATGAACGGAATTACACAAATGCAAGATTATACAATTGTAATAGATAATGATTCTCCAAACATTAAAAAAGAGTTAAGTAATTACCGTTGGCACGACAAAGTAAATAAGCCAATAGACGACCATAATCACGCTATTGATGCAGCAAGATATGCTTATGATGAAATAAGTGGAGAAGCAATGGCATACTTTGTATAAAAATATTTTCAATTATTAAATAAATATTGATTATTTTTGTTAAATAAATTAATTGGCATTTAAGTTTGTCCCTAATTTTAATTAATGAATTTACTACAAAGAGTATTTAAGATTGATAAACGGAATGATTTAATTCGTCTATTCGATAAATTCAACACAAAACAAAGTAACCTAATAGAACAGTCTTATGAAAGGAATGTTGATGCTTACAGCGTTGTAAATAAGATTGTAAATGTTTTCACTTCCTGTAATTGGATTGTTGAAAGGCAAATAGATGGTGAATGGGAAATAGTAGAAGATACAACCATTCATGAACTATTAGAAAACCCAAACCAAAATAAAGGATATACTTTTGCAGACATTGACGAAATGCTGTTAACTTATCTTTTATGCAATGGTAACTCTTATCTTTATGGAGAAAAACTAAACGGTAAAATTGCCGAATTAGATGTACTACCAAGTAACCATGTAAAAATACAAACCAATCAAGATTTCTTTTTACCTAATTTAAAATATCAGTTTGATATTGGTAAGACTAAGCGAACTTATACGAATGAAGAACTTGAACATGTAAGGTTTTTTAATCCATCTTATCAAAGTATTGAAGATAGTTATAAGGGCTTATCTGTTTTTGAAGTTGCTGCTAATGTGGTTCAAGTAGGGAATGATAGATGGGATGCTGCAGCGCACTTATTTCAAAATAGGGGTATGGCTGGAATGATTACCGATCAGTCTAATAGACCAATGACCGAACCAGAAGCCACAAAAATTCAAAGAGCCTTTAATAATCGTATTGCTGGAACTGATAAGTATGGCGGTGTTGGTGTAACTAACAAAGATTTAAAGTATATTCCAATGGCTATGAGTTCTACAGACTTACAGCTTATAGAACAAGGTGTTGTTTCTTTGCGTGCAATGTGTAATGTATTTGGATTAGATAGTTCTTTGTTTAATGATCCAGCCAATAAAACTTTTAACAATAGATTAGAAGCAGAAAAAGCCCTTTATACCAATGCTATTATGCCCTTAGCAGATAAGATTGCAGCAAAGCATAATAATTACATTGTTAAGAATCATTATCCAGAGGGTAATTATAGAATGAGAAAAGATTTCAGTTATGTGGAGGCGTTACAAAAAGATAAAAAACAAGAAGCCGAAAAGGATAAGATTGTTATGGATGGAATCAATGTGGTATTAAATATGCCAATTGATAATGAAAGTAAAATATTAATGATTAAAGAAAATTACAAAGTGAGTGATGAAATTATTAACTCTTTAAAAGCACAAACAAATGAACCTATTTCAGACTAAAAATATAGACTTTCAAATTAAAGATATTGATACTGCTGGAAGGCGTGTAAAGATGGCTTTATCTCGTTTTAACAATGTCGATAGTGATGGTGATATTATTGTAAAGGGTGCTTTTTCTAAGTCAATACAAGAACGTGGACCCGATAGCCAAAGCAATAGAAAAATAAAGTTTCTAAGGTATCATGACTTTGAAAACCAGATAGGAATATTTAAGCAATTAGAAGAAACTCAAGATTATTTGCTAGCCTATGCAGACTTAGGAAGGTCAACTAAGGGGAATGATGCTTTTTTAGATTACCAAGATGGTATAATTACTGAACATAGTATAGGTTTTCAAACCATAAACGATAAGATTGAGGTTAGACAAGATGGAACACAAATACTAAAAGAGGTCATTTTGTGGGAAGGATCAGCGGTTACATTTGGAGCGAATAGTGAAACTCCATTATTTAGCGTATCAAAAGGAAATAGTGAGGACTATTTAGCGAAGTTAAACAAGAAAATGAACGGATTAACAAATGCTTTAAAGAACGGAAAGGGAACGGATGAAAGGTTAGAAGCAATTGAAATGAATATTAGAGTATGCCAAACCAAATATAATGACGTTATTAATTCACTTAGAATAAAAGAGCCTACGCAAGTAACTCCAGATACTAAGTCGAATGAAAACAAAGATTTTTATTTACACTTATTAAAATAATTTAAAACAAAAAACAATGAACAAATTTAATTTATTCCTTGAAAGCAAAGGAATTACAGAAGAACAATGGAAAGCAAAAAGCGGTGAAGAATTAGCAAAAATACATAGCGAATTTCAAGAGCAAAACAGAAAAGAAATTGATTCTGCTATTGAAGCAAAAGCATCGAAAGAAGATATTTTAGCATTGAAAGAAGAGTTGATTCAAAACAGTAATGATTTTGTTAATCAAAACATGAACGTTTTAAAAGATGCTGTTAAGCATTTAGGATTAACAGTTAAGAAATTGACTGATATTGATTCTAATGATACTTCTTTATCTGGTTCTGACAACTTATTAAAGTCGTTAAACACTAACAAAGAAGCGTTAACAAACATTAAAGGAGATAGTTCAGCTAAAGTTAACTTTAAGGCAGCTGGAACAATGTTATCTTCTACAAATGTATCAGGTGGTAATGTACCAGTTGAGCAACGTTTGGCAGGACTTGACATTTTACCTTCAAGAACTGTACGTTTATTAGATATCGTGTCAAGAGGTTCAGCAGATTCTACTGTTATTTCTTGGGTATCTCAAGCAAACAAAGATGGAGCTGCAGGACAAACTGCTGAGGGTTCTTTAAAAAATAAAATTGATTTTGATTTAGTTGTAAACCAAGAATCATTAAAAAAGACTACTGCTTACATTAAAATTTCTGAAGAAATGTTAGGAGATATTCCTTTCATGCAAGCAGAAATAAACAACGAACTTACAAGAGAGATACTTAAAAAAGTAGAGTCTGAAGTTTATGAAGGTCCTGGAACTGGTAACGACTTGAACGGTATTTATACACAAGCAAGTGCTTTTGTAGCTGCTACTGCTCCTATAGCTGTTGATAATGCTAATTTAGTTGATGTATTAAGAACTGCATCAACTCAAGTTAAGATTGCTAACCAAGAAGCACCAACGTATATTTTATTACATCCAACTGATGTTTTAGGGTTGCTACAAATTAAAAGAAGTACAACGGATAAAGCTTATATTGATGCTTTACAAATGGTTGCAGGTAGTTTATCTTTAGATGGTATTCCAATTATAGAAACTACTTTAGTAACTGTTGATACTTATTTAATCGGTGATTTCAGAAAAGCAACTGTTTATGATAAAGGTTCTTTAGATATTAAAGTTGGTTATGAAAATGACGATTTTACTAAAAACTTGGTAACTATTCTTGCAGAATGGAGAGGTTTGAATGTTATTAAAACAAACCAAACTACCGCATTTGTAAAAGGTGTTATCTCAGTTGATAAAGCTGCATTAGAAGCTCTTTAGAATACTACCAAATCAAACAGCCCACTATTTATTTAGTGGGCTTTTGGTGGTAAAAGCCAATACTTATGGAAAAGAAGAAAATCAAAAACAAAGCGATTAAGAAAGAAAAAACATCAAATGTTTTAGAGGCGTCAATGGATCAAATTAATAAATACGATCATCTACCCTCAAACGTAGAAGTAATAGCATTAAAAGGTAAGCATTTGAAAGAGGGTGTAACATATCCAGTAACCAAAGAAACTGCAATACTGTTAATTAACAAAGGAGCAGCAAAACTTAAATAAAATGAGTATAGTAGTTAATACAGATTTTAAAGGAGAGTATAACATTTCTAATAATTGTTATGATCAAATCGATTCTTATATTGAGAAGTATGAGAAGAAGTATCTATTAAAATTATTAGGTGCTGAACTTTATGATTTATTTATTGCAGATTTAACTGTTACTGAACCACAAGTTCCACAAACTACTAGATTTCTAGACATATTTAATTCATTTGCAAAGGATGAAAGTAATTGTATTATAGAAAGTGAAGGAATGCGCAAGATGTTAACTCAACTTATCTACTTTCATTACGTGAGAGAAAACCAAGTAATTAATACATCAGGTGGTACGGTGTCAAATAGCGTTGAATTAGGGCTTAATGCATCATTTAAAGGTAATATTGTACAAGCTTTCAACGAAGGTGTTGATAATAGCCATTCAATACAATGGTTTATTTGTGATAACCCTACAGATTACCCTGAAGAAAACATACAACTACTACAAAATACTAGTGGGATATGAGAACTCCAACAATATTAAATAATTCAGACGCAAGTATTCAGATTATTAGTGAATACATAAATTTTGATCAAAGAGCAGCGTGGAAGCTTTTTATTGAGTCTATTGGATTAGATGGTATACCTAAATTATTCATACAAGAGGCAACAACAAAAAGTGCTTGCACACCTCCAATAGATTGGACTATTTATAAAAATAATTGTTCTGTTGATGGTAGTTATAATTTAAATGACATATTAGTTACGATTGAAAAGAATGATTTCAAAAGTAATTGGTTTAGAGTGTTGATTGAGCCAAACGGGAACACAACGGGTACAATATCAGCAAGAGTAAGCTATAAAACTTTTACATGATAAGCTATAATTTAGATAATATAATAGACGTTTGTGAACTTGAAAAGGTTTTAAAAGCTGGTAATAATATAAGTATTACTAAGTTGGATGATTGCACTTTAGAGATTAGTTCAAGTGGTGGAGGTGGTAATTCCAACGGGATTAAGTACCATTTAAAAAGTGGAGATAATATAACTGTTCAAGATTGTTTTCAATACTATTTATATTGTAATTTTATACTTGATAGCGGTTCTATTTTTACTATAAATAGCGGAGGACAATTAGTAGTAAAAGATGGAATGATAACAAACGATGCAATTATCGTTAATGATGGAATTATTAAAAATATTTGTTAATGAGTTTATACAGCATAGTAGAAGTAGATAATGCAAGTGTTCCCAATGCTGCAACTGGTAGGTTTATTTTATTCTTAGATACTGATGGTATTTGGAAGAAAAAAGACGAATCAGGGAACGTAACACCAGTAAGTGAAGATGATTTAAACGATAAAGTAAAAGTATCTGCTAATGATACTACCGAAGGCTATTTAGAAGATAAAGTACAAGGGTTAACAGATAAAATTAGTGTATCTACTTTAAATGATGGATCTAATGAATCTTTACAAATTACAGTTGGTTCAGATATATTTGATATAACAAATAAAACCTCTGATAATATTTCAGAAGGTGCAACTAATCTTTTTTTAACATCTGCTGAAAGTGCTTTAATTTCTAGTGCTTTACAAAGTGGAAACAATGTAAGTGAATTAGTTAATGATGCTGGCTATATTACTTCTAGTAGTTTAAAACCATCTTTTAATGTTAATTTAGATAGTGTACAAGCAAGTGTAACAAGGGTGTTTGCTGGTGGTAGAACTACATTTACAGTAACTCATAATTTAAACACTTTAGATTTAAAACCCGAAGTATTTAGGCTTTCAGACGGGAGAACAATAGGATGGAGAATTGAAAGAACTGGAGTTAATACAATTAATGTAAGTAGAGCTGGTAATATTGCAAATAATTTATTTAGAGTAGTAATATAATGGAAATACAAGATATAATACAAGGTCTAACAAGTGCTGAAATTGCAGCAATAACATCTCCAGAGGCTAGAACATTAATAGTAAATACAACTTTACAACAAGCAGTTATTTATGTTGATGGAACTTTTAAACAAGCTAGTTTTGAAAATACTGATGATATTCCAGAGGGTACAAAAAAGTTTGCCACTTCTGCTGATTTAGCACAAATAGGAACAAATTCATCAAATATAAGTTCTTTACAATTAAATAAAGAAGATGCTTTTACTAAAAATGCTGCTTTTAATAAAGATTTTGGAGCAAGTGCTGGAGATGTTTTAGAAGGAAACACTAGGATAATTACACCAAGCGAAATTACAATAATATCAAACCAATCTGGGACTAACACTGGAGATGAAACAACTTCTTCTATTCAATCTAAGCGTCCTATAAAAACTGTTGGTGGAACCACGCTTGAAGGAAGTGGTGATATTACATTGCCATCTTCAGGTGTTCAATCTGTTACAGGAAATGGTGTAAGCGGTACATCAACTGATCCGATTTTAAGTTTTCCAAATGCTGATGAAGTTGTTGATTCATCAACTGTAAATAAATTTGCAACACAAGCCCAACTTAATACTATAGATAATCAATCTGGTACAAATACTGGAGATGAAACCACTACTACAATTCAAACTAAAAGACCTATAAAAACTGTAAATGGTCAAACTTTAGAAGGTAGTGGAGATATACCAATATCAGGTACGGTTGAACCGCTTCCAATTTGCGTTTTAAGTTCCACTAATAGCGGTTTAACAGCTACACAATTAACACCTGCGATATTCCCTTGGAACGTAGAAATAGAAAAAGACACGGGATTTACGCATAACAACGCTTCAAACAATACTAGGATAGAAGTTGATGCTGATGGGACTTATCAAATAAATGCAAATATTAGAATGTTTTCTTCTCAACAAAGAGCTCAGTTTGTAGGTAGGTATTTAATTGATGGAGTAATACAATCTATGCCTCTAGGAAGTTCTTACATAAGAAACAGCGGGACAAGTTCGGATTTTTGGACTTGTATAATTAATCCACCACCTGTAAAATTAACAGCAGGGCAATATATTGAAATACAAATACAAATAGAAGCTTCAGGAACGACAACAATAACAGGGCAGTTTAGAGGTGCAGATAGTACCTTTTCTATGGTAAAACTTCAAGGAGTAAAAGGAGAAAAGGGAACAACTGGATCAGGTGCTAATATAATAGTTCAAAAGGATGATATAACAGTTGGAACAAATACAGATACTTTAAATTTTGAAGGTAATGTCACGTCAAATGATGATGGAGGAGGTAAAACTACCCTAACAATAGGAGGCGGTCAAACTTGGTATAAACAAAAGTCTGTTAATATTGCTGGTGGAACTGTAAATGCAGCATTTGGAAGCCCAATTGAATGTATTCCATTTACGGGTTTATTAGAGATTACCGTTGCTGAGTCTGGTGATTATGTTATTTATGGAGCAATAACGACTAGGGCAAACTTAAATAGTGATAATGGAGCTATTGAGTTGGCTTTTGGAATAGATACGGGTTCAGGAGCAGTTATTGGTCCACAGCCATACAGGGAAAACATGAATGCAAAGAAAAATAGACGAAATGGCATCCAAGGTACATGGGGTAATATTTCATTAAGTTCAGGAGATAAAGTACACTTGTTTTTAAGTACTTTAGGAGATAGTACCACTTGGGATAGTGGAGAAATATTTATCCAAACATGGAAATAAATCCTTGCTTTAGTTGTGTAGGAAGTTGTTGTTCTTTATTGGTAGATATTGATAAAGAGGATTATAATAATTTAATTAGTATAAAAAAGGGTGAAAACGTAATTAAACAAAGTGAAATATTTACAAAAAATAATCCATCTTACAAAGGAAAAGAAAAGTTTTTAGATGAAATGTATTTAAAAGATTTTGCAATAATTAAAAAAGATAAAACTGGGTTTTGTAGTTTGTTAGATAAAAAAACGAGATTATGTTCTATTTATGAAAATAGACCTAAAGCTTGTATAGATTTTAGTAATAAATCATCAAAATGTAAAAGTATAAAAGTATGTATAAGTTAGAATTAATTTTAAATCCAAATGCGAAAAATAACTATTTTAGTAAATGGTTGTCTTTAAACTATTCACCAAACTATAAAGGAAATGCAGAAGGATCAAAACTTTTTGTATTTTTTGAAAGCGAACCAGATGAAGAGGTAAAAACAGAAATACTAAATTTTTATAATTTAATAACTATTGAGGATTCTATTGATATGTTAGCGGATGAAATATTTAAAAAACATAACAGGATGCAGTACGGTTTAATATTGTATGATGTAGTTTCTAGTATGATTAGATTAGCAAGATTAAAAATTGATGGAAGTTTAACATCTCATAAGTTTCAAAGGGAACTGACTTATGACAATTTCAGTAAATTACAAAACAACATAGAGCATGGAAATTTTATAAGTGCTTATGAGGATGTTGAAACGTTAACTACTGACATGGGTGTTACTGCTGATGAAATTATAGAATATAGGGTTGTAATATCTACTTATTTAGTATCAAATGATGGTCAATTTATAGATGTATTTGGTCATAAAGTGGAAGGAGGACAATATATCGAACTTAAAGGAAAATCAATTGATGCTTTAGGGTATATTATAGAGTAATATATTTATATAATATGTAAATTTGAATAAATAAACTAATTAATATAATTATGAACGAAGTACAAGTTAGAAAGTTGTTAAAAGTAATGAGAGAAACAGAAGATGAAGCCACTTTAAGTGCTATTCAAGATGTTTTTGAAGAAGAAGCAAAAAAGATTACTGATTGGATAAGTGGACGACCAAAAGAACGACCAAACAACGGGTAATGTTAAGAGTTTTTTTAATATTATTTTTATTAATGAGATATTTACCAGAATATTTTGATAGTAATAGCCTTTATTGGGTTATTGATTCAATTATTATGATATCTTTGGCTGTTTATGTTTTTAAAAATAGCCCTAAAAATATGTTTAATTTATTCATTGGTTTTGGCTTATTTAATTTATTAGGGTATGATTATTTTAATAATTTAAACATTTTCCTTTTTAATAAAACTGACTTAAATTTTTTTACTAATTGTTCATTAATTACTTTATCTATAATAATGTTTTTTGTAATATTTAGAAATAGATATAAGTGGGAAAGATTAAAAAGCGATAACTATAACAGAAACAAAATACAAGCTATCTACAGCAAGCCAGATCAATTATTAACCCTTTTAGGTGCTGCAACATCTTTAAATCCTAAATGTTCTGTAAGATATACTTACAATGACAAAACAATAAGATTTAAAAAAGGATTAAAATATCCTATAATGTGTGATACTGTTATAAAGAAAACTGATATAATAAAAAACACTGATTTTCCAGCAATATATTTTAATGTAAGGTTCAAAGAAATAAAGAATAATAGTTATAATTTATTAACTTTTAATTGTAGAAATTTATTTAATGAATATAGATATTAACATAATAACAGCGGTTTCTGTAACTGCTATGACCAGCATCATTGGCTTAGTTGCTTTTGTGTTAAAGTATTGGTTTAATAAGTTAAATAAAAGCCAAGATATTATAATTGGTGAAATGAGAACTCTTACTGAGCATAGAGCCATAACTTCTGTTAAATTAGAAGGATTAAAAGAGCAAAACGTTATAACACAAAAATCTATGTTTAAAGAAATATCAGAGCTATCAAAAAGCGTGAATATATCTATGGAAAAATTAATGATTAGATCAGAAAAAAACACAATTGATATATTAAACTTAAAAAGTGAGCATAAAATGATAGCTACTGAGATAAGACAAATAAAAAGGAATACAAACAAAATAAACGATAAATAAAAAAATAATTATCTTTGTAAAATGATTAAAGAAACAGTAGATATAGTAGAAGAATTAATATCTCAATTAGATATTGTGGTAAAATTTAAGTCTATTGTGGACAATGGAGATAGTACTTATACTATTGAAACTTGTAATACTGGTTATTTATTCCCTTGTTATGAGTTTAAAATTGATGGAGTTGATTATAAAGTAATAAATGAGATAGGTAAAGACTTTATTTTTAACGAAAGATTTACTATAAAGGGAAACATAGTTCCAACGACTACAGAAATAACCTTAGATAGCTTAAAATACTATCATGGAACGGTAATAGCAACTAAAGAAGAACTATCAAGAAAGGAGTTAAGTTCTGATAAATTCCCTATGGCTTTTTTATTAGAGATAATAGAAGATGATTTTAATAATAAAGATGATTCGAGGGTAGATAGAAATAGTCAATTAAGGTTGTTTTTCTTATCTGAAACAGATGAAAATAACTGGACTACAAATGAACATTACGAATTTTCAATTAAGCCGATGCGAAACTTGTTATACAAGTTCATTGCACACTTAAATGATAGTAATTTAATAGGTAAAATTGATTCATACAAAGCGACTAATCACGCTAAATTTGGAGTTTATTTATCCTCAAAGGGTGGGCATACTCAGAGGATATTTAATGATAAATTGAGTGGTGTTGAATTGGGTATTGATTTACCAATACTAAAATCAAGGCAATGTTGTCCTTGTTAAAAATAATAATTAAAAATAAAAAAAATGGAATGTAATTGCGAAACGGGTTTATATAACCTACAATCTGGATCATGTATTGTGCATCCAGGCATAACGAGAAAATATGTTTTCGTTGAATATTTTAAAGCTGATGGAAGCATTAATGGAGTTGATTTATCAGCTGCTTTTGGTGAAACTGAAATTAACGCTTTATTGAATCTAAGTGTTAAATCTTTAAGATGGTATTTATCAGATAGTATTTCAACTTTCGTAACTGAAAGAGCTGATCCAAATACTGAAGCAATTGACAATGTAAACTTCATTACTTCGCAAGGTGTTAGAACTATGAGTTCTGATTTCTTAGCTTCAAGTGCTGAATTAGCAAAAAAGATCAACGGTAACAATTGTGTTGACATGGGTGTTTATCTTATTGATGAAGATAACAACATTAACGGGATTGTAAATAGGGATAACTTTTTAGATCCAATCAGATTAGAAAGAAATAGTTTTGGAAAGGTTGTTTTCCCTACGGAATCAACAATTTTTAAAGTTTCTTTTTCTTCAACTTGGGGAAAATCTGTTAAAGATGGTGATTTAAGATCATTAGGATTTGCTTCTCATGGTACTGATATTTTATCTAAAAGAGGTTTAATTGATGTTAATCAAAGTGCCGCTGCTTCAGTTACGTCAACAACAGCAACAGTAACTTATAAAACAGTTGATGGTTCTGCAAATGGATCAGCATTTACTGGTTTAGTAGTTGGTGATTTCGCTATGTACAACACAACAACTAGTTCAGCAGTTGTAGTAAGTGCTTCAGTTGAGAATCCTAACGGAACTTACGAGTTAACTTTTGCACCACAAACAGCTTCAGATTTAGGAACCATAAATGCTACACAAGCAGGTTTTGAATTTGGATTAGCAACTATTACTTATCAATAAAAATTAAGTTATGAAGATTTCATTTAATGACAAAGAGATTAAAAAAATGAGTAAAGCCTTATTTCTAAAACAGCATAAAGCATTTGCTGATAAAGTAGATTTAGAGGCATACTATTATAAAGTAAATCCGAGCAAAGTTGTTAAAGGAAAGTCTAAATAAATGGTTAAAAATAGACCCTATCAGTATAATACGTCAAATATTATCTGATAGGGCTATTCTTAATTGGATTGAAGAGGCTAACCGTAAACAATTATTGACTGGAAAGAATAGTTTTGATGTTAAACTTTCAGATATTGGAGGCGGTTATTCGGATTTAACACTACAATTAAACCCAAATAAACAGAGGGATGTTGTAAATTTGTTAGATACTAGTGAATTTTACGCAAGTATTACAGCAACGGTAGATAGTAGTTTATTAGAAATTGATGCAGACCCTATTAAAACTGATGACAATGGCAAAGATACAAACCTTTATGATAGATGGGGTGAGGACATTATTGGACTCAATGAAGAAAATTTACAAGAACTTATTGATACGCTTAAAGACAAGCTTATTATTGAGATTCTCAAAAAAACATAGTAGCATTGATGATTTGCCAATGTA
>TARA_R110002153_G_scaffold135720_2_pt1 | contig 15129 bp, 16 predicted proteins | sample TARA_R110002153 | Tara Oceans TARA_R110002153 (sample SAMEA4398193) | marine metagenome | biome: Polar Biome; feature: [SRF] surface water layer (ENVO:00010504); material: water (ENVO:00002006), including particulate matter (ENVO:01000060) such as... | depth 5 m
CTGGAACATTCTTAGATGGCTCTGGTACTTATACAACACCCTCGGGAACTGGAGTTACTTCGGTCACAGGTGGTGATGGTGTTGACTCAACGGGTGGTAATACCCCAAGTATTTCAGTTGATACCACAGTCGCTCGTAAGAATATTAATAACTTATTCTCTACTAGTCAGGATATCACGGGCGACCTCGATGTGAGTGGTGATGCCAGTCTAATAGCAAATGGATCTAGAGTTATTGGTGGATTCGGTACTGTGAATAGTGGCGGTGTTCAAGACTGGGACGACGTTAGTAACTCTGCTTCAGGTAGTGGCTTTTCACTTTTAGGTGCTGGTGCATTAAATAAACCTGATGCATCTGGCATTAGTTTTTGGTACCCATTCACATATGAACATGTTACTAAAGATGGAACTAGTAATAGAACACAGATGGCAATTCCTTACCAGAACCTAGCTGGTGCAACTGGTAAAATCAATTACCGCTCGTATTACAATACTGGTTGGTCTGATTGGTCTGAAATAGTTTCTACTAATAATGGAACTAAGGATGTTGACATTGGGGGCGACTTGGGTGTGAGTGGTGATGCTACATTTACAAAAATTATAGTTCCAAACATAGTCACGACTCCTAGTGTAGCAACTCTTACAATAGATGCTTCAATAACTAATCAATATAATGTAACTGCTTTAGCAGTAGCTATGACTATTGCAGTACCTACCTTACCAACAGACGGACAGACTTTAAAGATTAGAATAAAAGATAATGGCACTGCAAGGGCTTTAACTTGGAACGCTATATTTAGAGCAATAGGAACGACACTTCCAACAGCAACCACAGCATCAAAAACAATATATGTAGGAGCTATTTACAACCTAGATGATACTAAATGGGATATTGTAGCCGTGAGTGAGGAAGCATAATGCACACAATAATAGATAGCATAGAACTTGTAGGTATTGAGATGACCTATGTTGAGGTTGCTCAAACTGAAAACGAAACTCTGATTGATGAGATTAATCTTGATTATGACTCAACTTTAGGTCAGTGGATAGAAACTAATATTATCGGGTTAGAAGATGGCACTATTTTAATATCTGAGTTTTTTAATACAACTCCTTTAGTGCATATTGCAAGAACAACAATAAGCGCAGAGAGTAATTTGCCCATAATTAATAGTATTGGGGAATTATAAAATGGCTATTGCAATAGGAAATAAAACGGCTAGTAATCAAAACCCAGCTGGCAGTAGTCAAACAAAATCTCACAATATGTCAACAGGTGCAGACGGCACTTTGTTAGTTGTCATAACAATGAGTAATAGCAGAAACTTTACAGGGTGTAGTTATGGTGGTGTAACTATGACCCAAGTTAGAAACCAAAACATGGGTAATTTATCACAAAGACAAGCGATGTATATTTTACAATCTCCTTTAACGGGCGTCAATAATATTGTTGTTACTTTTAATGGTAATCAATGGAATCCCACAAGTATCTTCGCCGTTTCATTTACAGGAGCTGGTGGGGTTGATACTCACGCTGGAACAGGGCTTCTGAGTACACCAAATTCGCAATCTTTAACTATTGTCGCAAATTCTATTATTTATGCAAGTGGCGTAAGTACTCAAGGCATGAGTCCATATAGTATAGGTGGGAGCACAAGACCACTAGAGTTTCAACACAACACTAATAGACAAGTCGGAGGTGGTTTGTCTTTAACAGGGCTTTCAGCAGGCGCGCAAAATGTATCTACTAAAACAACTTCGGGAACTGTTACAAACTCAAGAATAGCAATTCTAGAAGCCTCAGCTACTCCAAGTGGTAACTCAGGAAACTTTTTATTATGTATGTAACAACCAAAGGAAAAAGATGTCAGTAGAATACACGAAGCCAACAGAAAACTTAACGGCTAGAGCTTGTAAAATTACAATAGATCAAACAAGAGTAGATGAGCCTTATATCATCTTTAACTATACCAACGATAAAGAGGATTTAGGAAAAATTGTAATCACTCCTACTCAAATAGTAGAGCAAGGAATCTTGACACTTGAAGTGGTTACTTTGATTGAAGATAGCTTAAGAATAGTAGCTGACTTAATTAGTCCAGTGGCGGATTGACAGTGGTAGACGATTATCTCTCCACCTTATCCATTCCAGCGATAATGGGTATGATTAAATTATACTCAGACCATCGAGTGTTGAAGGCAGAGCATAAGGCTTTGCAGTATGAAGTGAATGAATTGAAGACTGACATCAAAGCTAGTGATGATAAGTTAGACAAAAGATTTGATAAGCTAGAGTTATTATTGGGAAATCTATACACATACGAACGGACACATAGTGCAAAAGTTTAATTCAGCGATAAAATTTGCAATCGGCAAGTCAACTCTCACTAAGAATCGCACAGTGTGTCCTGTGTGTGGGTATATATATATAGCCAACGGATTAGGCCCACAAAACAACAAAGGGCTTACGCTAGCTCTCCACACCTTATTGTTTTTATCATCAAGAAAGTTTAGACTACCTGCAATAGCACACGACATCGCCTACCTTGTTGTACCCTATATGAGTATGTCATACAAAGAAGATAAATATGAAAAATTATGTATCAATAGAAAAGATTGCGATGATTTGTTTCTTGACCTCATGCTTGCTCAAGCTAATGATTCTTATCCTTGGATGAGAGCTTATTACAGAAAAGGTGCTCACCTTGCTTATGACTTAGTTCGTAAAGGTGGAGAAGAAAGTTTCAAACATTACCACATTCCCATCAAGTAACGCTCGGCCCTCCTCTATTTAGCATATATAGACAATGTTGATAGATTGTTAATAAACTAAGAAGTAGCTTTCAAGGGTCGAAGTAATATTATATCTTTAATAGTAAGAAAAACAAAGGTTTATACTATGGCAGAAGAAACACTCACAGGTCTTACAGGCGCACCAGCTAGTAATGATACTACTACAATCAGTCCAGTAGCTCCAGCTCCAGTAGCTCCGACTACAACGACTGACTCAACTATGGGTCTTCCAAAGATTGAGACTCCAAAGATTGAAGAACCTAAAGCAGTTGTTGATCCTTCTGCTGGTCAATTAGGTTTACCCAAAGCTCCAGCTCCTATTGAAGTTCCACCTCCAGCTCCAGTTCCGACAGTAGATATTACTCAAGAAGCTCCGATGGCATTGGAAACTAATCCTTTAGCTGCACCTGTCGATGAGACAATGGGATTGGTCACTAAGGATTCAGCAGAGCAAACTAAGATTATTGAGAAACTTGGTTCTGATGTAATTGACCCTACTGGTAAAACGGTTGAGGGTATTCAAGATGAGATTGCAGAGAGACAGAAGGAAATCTTCTTACGAGACACTGCTAGACAGAATCAACTCAATATGGAGCAGTATTCACAGAAGCTCGCTCAAGAGGGTTTTGGTGGTAGTGGGGCAAGAGAGTCGTTGATATTAATGTTAGAGGCCTCGAACGCTAACAACACTGCTACAGGCTTACAACAATTACAACTCGCTAACTTACAACGCAAATCAGGTGAGGCAGCTAAACAAGAAGCAGCAATGCAGATGTTATTCAGTCAAACGATGGAATCAGGTAATACTAAAGAGGCTTTAGAGTTGGCTAATCAGTTAGCAGCTAATGACCCTGAAAATCCTTATTGGCAGTATGTATCTAACAATCCAGAAGCTATGGCTAAGATGAATGATGTTAATTATCAAGCCAAGCTACTAGCTAACCGAACCAGTGCAGACGATATTATTTCAAGATTAGACTTCACTGCACCAGGCTCTATTCAAGCTAAGTATGGTGATTGGAAAAACTATTTCTTTGATTCAGATGAAGCTATTACAACAGCACGACTTGCTGCTTGGGATGATATTTCTCAAGAAGATAAAGATCGTATCTATGAAGAAGAGATTGGCGCTCCAAGAACTGGAATGATGAATGATGCAGAGAAAAATGAAGTATATGCTAAGTGGAGATTCGATAAGAAAGTATCTAATGCTGAAACTGGACTTATCAGTGATACTATCTATAAAGATTTAAAAGCAAATAATGTAACTGATGAAAATCTTGAAGCTATACAAAATGGAGTCAACTATCTTCTAGCAGACCCTAATGCAACGCCACTATCTCTAGATGGTATGACATTCTTACCAGGTGACTTACAAGGTAGAAAAGCAGAACACTTATTTGAGAATTGGTCAGGTGAAGACTATAATTTAACTACTAATAAGTGGACTGAACGAACTCAGTTTGACTTAGACATGGACACAATGTGGAAGAGTTATGTCAAAGGATTGGGTGATGGTGAAATGCCTCCATCTCATAAAGACTTTATCATAGCAGCTAGAGAAGCAGGATATGTTGAAGGTGAGCCAGTGTCGGCTAAAGCAATTAAACAATCAGCAAGTATGCAAGGTAAAAATGCTGAAAAAAGCGAGCTTATGCAGATTGTATCTTCATACACTGGTGAAGGTAATATCCAATCCTTAGATACAGGTGAGATGTTAGAATTGATAAGTCAAGATGGGGTTAATGCTTATAAGTTGGTCACAGAACTTGGTGGGTTAAAAGATTATTCTACTGCTTCTGACCCTAGAACAGATAGGTCTGATGGTACAGAAATAATCAACTCATACAACAAAGACTTTGGTGTGGAAGCAGCTGCTAATGGCACTTACCCTAGATACGCTGTTTTTGATGGAGTCATGTACAGAGTTGGAGATGTCAATAAAGGCACAAAAAATTTCTATTGGGAGATGACTCCAGTAGACCAGAGTCAGGGAGCTAAGTTCAATCTTGACACTAATTATAGAAATGGATTAGGCAAAGATAGCGTTCTTAAGCAGAACCCAGATGGGACTTGGAAAATAGGGTGGGGCAGAACTGGCTCAACGACTAGTGGTTGGGATGAAATAAAATCTGACTTAACATATGGTTTGTTCTAGCAACCCCTCCATTAATATTAAAGAAAATTTAAGGAAAATATTATGACAACAAAACCTGGACTAAATAGCAAAGACTTCAATCCGTTTGGCTTAGATATGAAGCCTACTGGCTTTGATGCGATGTCTCAAATAGCTAACTCTGGTGGTACAACTGAGGCCTTCCCATATCAAGTACCTATGGGTGGGCTTGACTTAAATGTTTCTGAGGCAAATTCATCTCCGTTTACTGGTGTATCTAATCCAGTTAAAAGAGAGAGTTTAGGCGATCAAGATTATATATCTACCTTTGACCAATACCCTGCTCCAACTTATTCACCCAATATAGACTCAGGTGCTTTTCAAGGCTTCGATAAAGCTCAGATGAAGACTGATGGTAGCTTTGCTTCTATTGGCGCAGGTGTGGGTGCTTTAGCTGGTGGGCCTGTTGGTTCTGCTGTCGGTGCAGTCGGTGGAACTGCTGTTGATATGTATCTTAGTTACCAAGCTAATGAAGAGCGTAAGAAGGCAGACAGACAACGATTAGAAGAGGCTCGTAGACAACAACAATACGCACAAAAGCAATCGGCTAGAGATAGGGCTTTAGCTGCTTCTCAGTATGAAGATACTATGGGATTCAGAAATGCTCAAGAGGGTAGAGTGCAGGAAGGCTTTGAAGTTGATATGAAACAAAAAAGATTAAATATGTTGAGAGATGCTATGAATAATAGTATGCAGAACAACGATACAGTAAGAAGCATATTTGCTAAAAGGGGAGTTATCTAATGGCTGGTGAACAATTTGGAGCAATGGCAGTAGACCTTGTTGGAGCAGAGGCAGACACAAGTGCAATGCAAATCGAAGGACTAGCCAAGGCAGGTGGTCAAGGATTAGGTCAAGCAGTTGATGGTTACAATCAAGCTAACTTCAATCAGGCGATACAAGATGGCGAGGCATACCTGAACCAAATGGCAGATGAGTTAGATATACCACAAGAAAAAAGGAATATGATTAAGTTCTTTAGTGGTAATCCAGAGGCAGTCAAAAGAGGCGCTCAATTCTTAATGGACTCTACTAAGCAACAACGCTCAGACAAAGGTATTGAATGGGGTATTCAACAAGGTCGAGCAGTTGATGAAGATATTAAAAATCAATCAATGGCTATCTTTGAGGACACTAGTTTAACAGAAGAGCAGAAGAACGCTAAAATTGAGGGTTTGAAGTCTGGCAAGAATGAGATGCTTTCTAGCAAAAGATTAGATGCTCAAGGTAAGGATCAGCTATTCGGATTTGATAAAGTAAACCCAATGGCAGGTGGTAATAATGATGATGCCTATAGATTTGAAAAACTTGCTTTAGAAAAAGATAGGCTTCAATTCTTTAAAGATAAATTCATTAAAGAGTTTGAATTAAAGGGTGACAAGTATAAAAGAAAAGGCGTTCAATTTGCAATCAAATTTATTGGAGTAAATAAAGTCGCTGGTGCAATCGCTAACTCAAAGAATCTTGTTAGTAAACTTACATCGTTGAATAAAAATCCTGATGGCACATTGAATGATGCTTTCAATTTTAAATTATTTGACATTGTAAACATTACAGACCCAGCTTTAATTGGTATAGCTAAGAAAATGAATCTTAAACCTAAAGCAACTTTAGATAAAATCAATCAATCTAGAAATGCTATTAATCAATTTGCTCAAAACTACATTAGAGAGATGTCTGGTTTAGCTGTTACTAATGCTGAATTAAAGAGGTTAGAAAACTCTTTAGGTATAGGTAGTAGTATAGGTGGAGACTTTGCTCAGTTCATGGATGCTTTCAATAACATCATCAAAGCAAAGAAGATAGAGATGAGAGAGTTGGAGACAATCGCTCAAAGAACTGATGAAGAAGCCTTTGCTACATTATTCCCTAATGATATTGATAGGCCATCAAATAGATTCGCTCAATTCACAGAAGAGTCTGTTACGAGTATGTTCAAACAAATCAATGCTAGAATAGAGGGTTACGACCCTAGTGACATACCTGATGAAGTTGAAGAAGTAGATGATGCTCCATTGTTCACTGATGGTGGGTTGAATCTAAACAACGCTGGAGTGTTGCCTGACAAAGTAACTACTACTGGTGGCGTTACAGTTAATACTGGATTAAATGAGTCTAAGAAAAAAATAAGAAAAGCAGGTTGGTAGATGAACAAACAGCAACTAGATAATATAAGGTCTGCTTACGAACAAGAAGACCCATCACTTGGTAGCTTACTAAAGGGAGTTGGATTCTCTGAATCAGAATTGAATGGTTTGAGGGATTATTATGAGACTGGTGATGACGAGGGGTTCGGAAAGATAATCAAATCTAGATACAGCCCACCACCTCAACCCACCCCTCAACCAACTCCACAGCCTCAAGCAGTGCAGCCTCAGTTCGATGAAGAGACTCAAAAGATATATGATCAAATGAGTCAGCCTGAATTGCCAGAGGCTTCTGTTGCTGACTCTATGATTACTGAGGAAGCGCCAAATGTTGGTTCTAATCTAAGTCAGTATGCGACAGAGCCAACTGCTCAACCAACTCCTATGCAAGCTCAACCAATGGAAGACAACTTAGCCTCAACTCAAGATGCTTCTTTTGTTCAAAGCTCAGACTTGGATAGACAGATAACTCAGGAGACTACAGAGTATAATCAAGGCGAGGGGTATACAGGTGAAGACAAGAGACAGGTCATAGTAGACGCAAATCAAACTATGAAAAATGCTGTTAAATTCTTTGCTGATAAGTATATGAGTGGTACTCCTATAGAAAAACTACTAGACCCTAATAAGCTATTTGGCGATAGTGATTACACTAGCAGAGCAAGGCAAACTTTAACAGCCTTATCAGATGAAATCAAAGCTATAGATAACAATAAAGATAAGACTAAAGAAGACCTCAAAGAAAGGGTTATGCTGAGTAAGCAGAGAAAGCAAGTCGCTAAAGTAGTTTCGATGCTTGGTTCAAAACTTGGTGCAGATGGATTACTAATACCTAGCACACCAGGTAAAGGTAACTCTGCTATTGACAATGCTATAACAAGTGGCAGACAAGAGATGTTAGCTGGTGAGACAACTGGTACAAAAATGCAAGCCTTCTTCCCATCACTTACTCAGGCAATTAGAGAAGATGAGGGATTTGCTAGTGAAGCAGTTAGTGCAATTAGTGACATAACTAGAACACCAGGTAATGTTGTTTCTGGTATGATTTCTAGTGGAGACTTATGGGGTGAGAAATTATTTCAACACATGGGCATAGACCCAAAAGATAAAAGAACTAGAGATAGAGTTATCGGTGAGATTGGTAATGCTTTAAACTATATCGCCCCAAGTGGCACTGCTGCTGCTGTCGGTAGTTTTAAAGGTAGATTAGCTACTGCTACTCTTGGTAGTAAGTTATCTAAAAGCATACCTAGACCTGATATGGTTACAAGAGCCTTAAACAAACCTATACCTGGTGAAAGTTCTCTGTTTGATACTGGTGTGGTAAAGGGAGCTAGTTTATTTGATGATAAAGTTGGAGCTAAAGTAGTTGAAGAAGGATCTAAGGGATTCTTGAAAACAGTTGGTGGTGCAGCAGAGAAAGCAGCAGGCTATGGTGTAGGTAAAATTTACAACATCGGTGAGAAATTTGCTTCTGCTGGATTGAAAACTAGCTACCAACAAGCTCCCGAAACTATTGTTAGAAGTCTTGAGTATTTAACAGACAAAGATGATAGGAAGAGTGAGTTACTTCTGGAGTTGGTTGCTCAAACTGTACTTGGCTCTGCCATTGGTTTGAGGGGTAAATTCAAAGAAGGATCTATGAGTGAGGCATCTCGGATTCAAAAGCTATATGATGAGGGTGATTATAATAATCCGATAGACATTGAGAAGCAACTTGAAGGCATTGGCTTTACAAGGAAGCAACAAGCAAGTCAAGACACAATGCAAGCTGATGATATTGTTGAGTTAGCTAAGTTGATGAAAGATATTTACTCTAAGGAAAGATATAAAGAGTTATCTAAGGTGATGGGTGGAACTGATGCTGATGTAACTGATTTAATTAAAACACTTGAAGCAAAATCAGAGGCAATGCTTAGTAATAATCAGTATACAAAACAATACAACATTGCAAAAAGAGAGCTAAATTCCCTCAAAGCATTAGTTGAGGCTAGGGGTAAAACCACTGCTGACTTTAAAATTGGTGAGAAGCAAATCAACGACACTGGGTTAATGGAAGATGTGGTTGTAACATCAGATATTAGTTCTGCTAGAACAGCAGGTAAAGCTAGAGAAGATGCTACATGGGAGCTTGACTTAGAGAAGAGTAGCTTTGATAATTTAAAAGGCATAAGTGATAATATCAATAAGTTGACAGAGGAATTAAAAGGGGTTTCTGCATCTGACTTCAATGTGACATCTAAGCAAAGAGTAGGTGGTGGCAGTCAATACACTGGAGTAGATAAAGTAGCTAAACTACAAGAGGAGTTGAACTCGGCCAAGCAATTACTTGATGGCATAGATGAGACAGTTTTTAAAAAACAATCTAGTCAAGTAGTTGGTGGAGCAAGGTCGTTACCTGGTGTTGATGAAGTAAATAAAATCAAAGGTCAGTTAGAAGCTACACAAAAGAAGTTAGATAATATTGATGAGTCTAATTTCCAAGGAAGCTCACAGCAAATAGTTGGTGGCAAGAAAGACTTTGTTGGTGTTGATAGTGCCAACAAGATTCAAGAACAACTAAGTGAAGCTAAAAAACTGCTTGATGGATTAGACGAGTCAAACTTTAAGACTCGCTCTAAACAAATGATTGGTGGGAAGAAAGAATATATTGGGCCAGAGAAAGTAGCTAGACTTAAGGGTGAGTTAGCATCGGCTAAGAAAGAGCTTAAAGAAGTTAGCTCTTCTGATTTCAACAAGACAACTAAACAGATAATTGGTGGTGGTCGAGAGCTTCCTGTTGCAGAACGAGTTGAAGCATTAAGGGTTCAGTTAAAAGAGTTGAAGCCAGGTGATTTCAAGAACTCTAAAAACAGTTACATTAGTGCTGATGGAACTACTCAGAAATATGTATTAGACTTCAAGGATGCCAGGAGTGACCTCAAAGAGGAGATTAAATTACTAGAGGCTGGTCAGTTTGATGAAGCTAATATTAAGTTCGGCAAGAGTGTTACTAAAAAACGAACAGAGGTAGATAAAAAAAGTTTAAATCAGCGTAAAGATGAATTATCTAATAAGATTAAAGAGTTGGAAGGCTCTATCGAATCAGCTAAGAAATCTCAGTTTGATGAAGCTAATGTTAAATATGGAAGTCAGACATCTAGAGATATAACCAAGACTGATGGCGCTAAATTTAATGAGTTCAAGAAAGAGTTATCTGATAGGGTTGCTAAACTTGAATCTGAATTAGGTTCAGCTAAAAAATCTCAGTTCGATGAATCTAACATAAAGTTTGGGGCATCTACATCTAGGGGCATAACCAAAACTGATGGCGTTAAATTTAATGAAGCCAAGAAGGGTTTGTCTGAGGAGATAGATAAGTTAAAATCTGAATTAAGTGAAGCTGAGAAGATTCAGTTTGAGGGCGCTAAGTATGGTCAATCAACAACTAGAACAAGCACTGTAATAGATGATGTTAAGTTTAATGAAGCCAAGAAAGAGCTGTCCGATAAAGTTAAAGAGTTAGAGTCTAACTTGGAGTTGGCTTCAAAGGGTCAGTTTGATGACATTAAGTATAGTGCTGGCTCATCAAGGTCTAGAACAGAGGTTGATACTGGTGCTATGGCTAAAGCTAAATCAGACATTCAGTCTAAGGTAGATAAAGAACTTGAGGGTGCTGGGGCAGCAGGATTAGATGGTGGTAAAAATGCTGCTGATATTATGGCTACAAAGGCTGGCAAAATAGAGAGTCTAGAGAAAAACATAGACGACTTAACTCCAGACATTGTAGAAGGATCAGAAAAATATTATTTACCAATGAAGGACTATAATGAGAAGCTAGGTCAAATTGGCGACATAACTTTTGAGGCTGGCAGTGGCCTAACAAAGGATAGTGATGCTTCTAAAGTATTAGTTGAATATGTTTACGCCCCAATGAGAGCTAATCTCACAAAGGGTTTCCCACCAGAGAAGGCTAAAGTTATAAATACTATGATGGATGAGCTGGCAACTTTACATAAAGAGATAGCTCCTCTGTTCGCCAAGAAGGGTGGTATTGATAAGGCAGTTGATACTATTGAGAAGAAGTTAAATAAGTTTGCACTTGGTGGGAAGTCTGATGAAGCAATAGCTGTTTTAGCTGAGTTCTCTTTGGCATATAAAGCCAATAGAGCTAATCAGTTTGCTACTGCAACAAAGGATATGAAAAAAGGAAGTCCTGTGTGGAAGAAGAAAAACAAGCAATACAAAGACGACCTCAAGAGGATGGATATTTTTGGTAATGCAGAGCTTAATCAACTAAGGTCTAAACTACAAACGATACTAGATGGTAAGAAGTTAGGTAAGGAGGGAGTCGCATCTCTTAAAATAGCTAAAATCAACAAAGCTGTATTTACATCTCAAGGTATGGTTACAACTATGGGTAGAGCTTTCTTAAAGTTATTGAGAGCCTCAGTAAAGGGTAGTACTCAATCTTTAACTAAACATCCAGAGCAAACTTTAGATGCTTGGCAGAGTGCATTGGATAAGATGAGTGCTTATGAAAGTGGTGAAGAAATCGACCCAATTACTAAATCTATAAACTATGTAGATGAGAAAGTTGAAACCGTAAAGGGTGGTGTAGAAGATTTAAAAGGCGCTGCAAGTAAAGCTGGTGAAGTTTATGATATAGCAAAGCCTTATATTAAATCAGCAAAAGAGATGGCGTATAGTGCTAAAGAGATGGGCTATGTGAGTCACGCTAGAAGTTCTGGTGTTAAGTATAAGTCAACAGTATCATTTAAGGGAGCTAAACCAATAATCAAAAACATGATAACTGATGTTGCTTCTGCATACAAGTTGATAGGTGTTTCTCCTTTGATAAATTCAGTGACCGACCCAGCTAAAGATAGAAAAGGTAAAAGTCATGAAAATGGTATTGGTATTGATTTTGGCACTAAGAAATTCTCATCAGACCCTAAGAAAAGAGCAGCGCAAGAAAAGAAAGTGACAGATGCCTTAAAGAAAAGTAACCCATCTTATAAGGTAGATTTTCACGATGCTGGGTCAGGGGATCACTTACATATACAGATGTAATTATTTATTCCATATGAGGGTAAAGTTGCTGTCCATTGTAGCTTTACCCTCCCATATGGCTTCTGCTTCCATTTGATGTGTTGCCCATTCAGACCCTTTATCAAATCCTGCTTCACTACCAGCATCATATCCAAGTTTAACCCCTAGATATAATGCTGTAAGTGTGCAGACTATTGTTACTAAACTATTCATTTTCTAACTCCATTATCTTGATGGTGCATCCATCTCTAAATGATTTCTCACTCTTAACAGTAAAGTTTGGTACTAACTGCCATCTATCATCTTCAATGATTGAAATCTCTTGGAGAGCATCAAGTATAGCAGAAACCTTATTGTCCGAGTCGGTTCTTCGGTTCGAGGCATACCTGAACTCAAATTCAATATGTATCAATCCAAGTGGTTCATCTGGGTAGTCCATTTGAGATATGAATTGTGAGTCCATATCAAGAACGAAATCTTTATATTCCTTTGAGGAGTAGGCACGAGGAAACCCTTTGCCTCCTCTGCCCTTTCCCATAGTGAATCTCGTTTGGTTCTTCTTAGATGGAATCTTGCCATCATAGTTAAGACTAAAGATCCTTTTATACATTTCTTTGATTCTTCCTGGCTAGTAGGAATGTTGTTTTATCTATCTCAGTTTCTTGAGTGTAATAGACATCTTTACAAGTGAGACAAGCAATTTGCCTATAAACATTGTCCTCATCAGGTAGAGTATATCTTGTTTTCACTTTTCGAAACTTTCCACAATTAGGGCAATATTTCATTTAAAACCTCTTTATCCATTCGCCCATTTCGGCTCGGTACATATAATTTAAGCCTTTCTCTAGGTCTTTCGATGCACTTTCACTATCTTTCATTCCTGCTCTGAGGTAGTATTTCAACCCCAAGCAGATGTTAAGTGAAGATTTTGGGCCTATCCCAACTTTGGTAAGTCTCTCCATAGTTTCTTCTATGATTGTAATCGGTTCAACATCTTTATCTGAGTAATGTTTGTCGTGATTGCCGACACTTGCCAAAACATCTTCTGATGCCATCTTTTGCATAATGGCTTTATTTACTTCGTCTTGTGTAGATAGAGTAGGTTTTTTCATTTCAGTCTCTTCTCTAGTGTAACCCAATCTCTCAGGTGCTTCCCAATGTTTCATCATTCAACACCTTTTAATGTATTTAGAATCTCTTTTAGTTCTTTACCGACAACTACTAATTCATCGTAAGTTTTACCTTCAAAGTATTCATCAGGTTTGACCATGTAAGTGTAGTCTTTGATTCCTAAGAGGGAGGCTTCAATCTTCTTGATTCCACCGATCAACTTAGAGTTATCAACTGCTTGTTTTGGTGCAGATTTCTGAGCAGTCATTTCTGCTGCTTGTTCAACATATCTCATATCATCAAAGTAACCCATGAAAATATCTGCATTGAACCCTAGTTTCGATAGAGCTTTAGTGAGTGCATCTGTTTCACACTTCTTAGCAAAATCATCATCTAGTTTAGTTTTAGCATTATCTTTCCAAATCTTGATTGAGTTAGAGATTACAAACTCACCTTCTGGATAGAAAAAGGTTGCTTTGAAGACAACGAGGCCATAATGTTCAAGGGAGTAGTTATATTCAATGTCGCTAAATCCCCATGTTTTACCATAAGAGCCAAATGCTTCTGTTGCCATTTTGATTTGATACTGAGGTTTGATGGAGGTGATTTTGTTACCACCAACATTAGCCTTTTTAGTCATAGCTGGGTCAGTTACGCAGACTGAGTTCCATAGCTTTAAGTTTTCCATGTTATTCCTTATGGTTTAAATACATATATATCTGTTACAATTTCATATCCGAACTCTACATGACACCAAGATTTAGTGTATTTAAAGTCCTCTACTCTAGTGATGAAGAACTTTGAGCCTTCATTTAGAATGAATTTTCTGAGGCTTTTCATATCATCTGCTTTTAAGTCAAATGCTACTCCAAACTTATGTCTCGACAACCTTGCTCCAACTTTAGAGTCAGGTATTCTTAGTCCAGAACGAAAGTAGTCTCCTTTGAAGCCATAGTCATTGATTGTTAGTGACTTACCAAAGTGCAGTCTGAAATTATCCAACGACCTCAATATATGATCGTTGAATAACTCAAATGACATTTCTTTGTGAATCACATAATACTCAGGAGCTACTAATTCGTGGGCTTCAAAATATTTAGGGACATACACTAGAAGGGCAAATCTTCTTGGGGAGCAGGGAAATAACCTGGAGTTGGAGCTGGAGAAGGGGCAGCACTTTGAGTTTGCCCACCTTGACCTTGGTTATCTTGTTTTCCACCAAGCATTTGCATAGTAAAGCCGATTACTTCTGTTTTATACTTCTTTTGGCCATCTTGTTCCCAACTTGAGGTCTGCATTTTACCTTCGATGTAGACTTCTGAGCCTTTCTTGAGGTATTGCTCTGCTATGTCTGCCACTTTATTCCATAAAACAACATTGATCCACTCTGTTTTTTCTTCGCCTTTGTACTTCTCAGAGATTGCTACTGAAAATGATACTGCTTTAGCGCCTGATGGAGTCATTCTTGTCTCAGGGTCTTTTCCGAGTCTGCCGATGATTTGAACTTTGTTTAACGATGCCATTATGCTTCTTCCTCTACTGGAAATTCAATTTGTTCTAGTGCTGCTTGTATATTTCTTGTCTGTTCAACTGACCAATTCTTTACAAGTTGACTCTCAAATGAGAATGATTGAATGAGTCGTTTAGCTGTTTCGATTGGTATATTTGCAAATTTCATGTTTTATCCTTCTGTTGCTTTGTTAATTGTATCTATTGCTAAGATTACCGAGTCCATTAGACCCATTATCTCGTCTGATATTACTCCCAGGGCCACTTTTGACTCCTTCTGTTTGCCATCTATGAAATAAGTCACTAAATATTGAGTTTTACCCCATTGTTCTATGCTTAATATCCTAATTGGCTTTACTTTCTT
>TARA_R110002153_G_scaffold66500_2_pt1 | contig 15123 bp, 11 predicted proteins | sample TARA_R110002153 | Tara Oceans TARA_R110002153 (sample SAMEA4398193) | marine metagenome | biome: Polar Biome; feature: [SRF] surface water layer (ENVO:00010504); material: water (ENVO:00002006), including particulate matter (ENVO:01000060) such as... | depth 5 m
AGGAGCTAGTTCAGGGGATGGGGGGTTATTATCAACTGAAGAAATGGACCAATTAATGGATGTAGCTGAAGAAATAGCTAAAACTGTTGAAAAACCTAAACAAATAGAAGAACCTAAAAATGGTATATAAAAAACCCAACTCAAATATCAATACAGTTTCTAATACTCCAGGGGGTAAATTATTAGCTGTAAGAGTTTTAGATATAATTTTAGATTTAGACCACCCTTTTGCACAAAAATATGGGGGGTATGACGCTATAGGAACTATTAATTTTACATATTTAGATAATAATACCCCTCTAGAACAACCATGGGTTAATAATAATGTAGCTCACCCCCTTTTCTCTTTTATTAAAAAATACCCTCTAATAAATGAAATAACGTTATTATTACCTACTTACGATAAAAACACATATAAAAAATCTTCTAGATCAAATTACTACTTCCCCAGTATAAATGTATGGAATCACCCTCACCATAATGCACTCCCAACTGCATTAGGTTTAAAAAATAAAAATTCAGCACAAGATTACCAAGAATCGGAAAGTGGACTAACACGACAAGTCACCGATGGTAGCACAGAAATAAATTTAGGAAGATATTTTAAAGAACAATTAAATATAAAACCATTATTACCTTATGAGGGAGATACAATATTCGAGGGTAGATTTGGAAATTCTATTAGATTAGGCTCAACCTCAAAGGAAACAACAGGACTTAGAGATACTAAAGTAATACCTATAGAAAATAAGAATAGATGGAGTAATGAAGGAGATACGGGAGATCCTATTATTGTTATAAGAAATGGTCAAAGAATAGAAGACATAAACGATAAAGGATGGGAACACACAGTAGAGGATATTGATAAAGATCCATCAAGTATTTATTTAACATCTAACCAGCAATTAACTAATTTTAAACCTGCATCTGATAATGGGGATTCTTACTATGCTTCACCTTCTATAAATTTATAATGGCTGAAAAATTAAATATAGTAATTGAACCTAAAATTCAAAAACAACCTTTCACAGAAGATACTGGAGAAGATATAATATTAAACTCCCCCCGAAAAGTTACGGCTTTAGAAATATTTACCTCTGGAGAATTACCTTTTTATACAAATGAAAAAACATCTTATGTAGTAGAAATAAAAACAGACACACAATTTATAACCCCTACAGATGAAATTATATTAAATACCAAAACAAAACCAACAGAATTAATCCCCGAATTACATATTCTTACTTCAGGAAGTATATCTGAAATAACAAATCCCTTAGAACAAAATATAGGAAATTATTTTAAATTAAAACAATTAATATCTTATGATTATATTAACCCCTTATATTATGCAATTAATAATTATCCAGGAGTAGATGGAGGTCATAGTGGGGAAGAAATAGTTCAAAATTTAAAAGATTTAATGGAAAATTGTGTAGATAAAATAATAGAAGCATATCCTACTCTTACCTTAATTTCTGCTTATAGATGTTTAGAATTAAATAGGATGATAGGGGGGTCCCATGATAATAGTAGTCATATAAAAGGATGTGCTATTGATTTAAAAGTACCTGAAGAATATACCTCATATGTTTTTAATTGGTGTATAAAAAATTTATCTGAGTTTCATGAATTAATGTGGGCTTATCCCGAAAGAGGAAATAAATCTTGGATTCATATATCTTATAAAAAGGGACAAAATATTAGAAGAACAACTTTAGCATCTGAAAGAGAAGATATTCATAACGAATATAGTGGGGAAAGAAGAGGAAGACAAAAGGAATATCAAGAAGGAATAACAGAAGCTTTACAAAATTTAATATAATATGAGTTGGACACCAGAATTACCAGGAATTTATCAGGGAAAACAAGTAATAATAAATTCAGATAGATTAGTATTTAATGCTAAAGAGGATTCTATACTTTTATATTCTAATGAAGGTATAGGATTTAGCACTAATGGTAGTTTTCATTTTGATACTAGTCTTTTAGATGAAAATAAATTTGTAGTAAATTCCCCCAATATATATTTAGGTTTACATTATGATGGGGAATTACCCCCCAGCCCAGCAGTAAAAGGATATGAATTAGGAGAATATTTAGGAGGAACAGATGGGGTATTAGCAGTAATGGAAGATATGATAGATGTTATATGTGATGGTATATCTTATACATCACCTTTTTCTGACCCCTCAACGGGAAGATCACAATATACTGCACCTTATGAAGGAAATGAAGGAATGTTTAAAGATATTAGAAGTAGAATTGGAGAATTAAAAAAGGACGTAGAAAATTTTAAAAGTAATATTACAAAAATAGCATAAATATGTCAACACAAAGAATTCAATCAATGATGAATAGCCAAGTATCGGGGGTATTATCTAAAGCAAAAACTAAAATAAAAACAGAAGGTAAAAAAAAGATTAAAGAAAAAGTCTTAGAACAATTACCTACTAAAGATGAAATAAAAGAAAAACTAATATCAGCAGCGTGTAGTGTAGCTGCTCAAGAGAAAATGAAAAAAATATATACTAAAATTCATAGTCTTATAGAAAAATTAGAAAACATATTATTAAAAGCTAAAGCAAAAGTAGAAGCTATAAAAGCTAAAATTAATAAAATAGTAGAGTCAGTATTACCAGCTATAAAAATAATAGCAGCAGTATTATCCGCTATAATATTAGTAGTACAAATATTAGTATTTTTAGCTCCCATTCTTTTATCAATGTGTCCTCCAATAGGGGGGGGAGCTTGTGTAGGTGCAATTAGTAAAGTATTATTAAAAGCAGCTAGTATAGTAGGAGTTTTTGGAGGAGCTGTAAAAGCTGTAGGAAGAGCTGTAAAAAAATATATGAAAATTGCTTTAGGTATTATATTCACAATTTTAGGAGTTATTCTTTTAATAAAACCAGTATTAGCATTTGTACAAAAGATAAAAGCTTTTATAGAATTTCTATATTTAATGTATATTCAGATGTGTAATACAACAGATGATTCTGTTATGGATGAAGATGGAAATATAAACGAAGCCTTATTAGAAAAAGAAATATTAAGTAGAGACCCAACAGGAATGTCAACGTCTAATGAAGATTTAGGCCTAACAGGATTGTCAGGATTGTCAGGATTATCGGGTTTTGATAATTTAGATGGTCTAGGGAATGCCAATGGATTAGAATCTACAACGGGATTAACAGAATCAGGACATACAGATTATGGATTGGGGGGAGATGATGGATTAAATGGGTATGGGAATACTGGTATAACGGCCACAGGTGGAACTTATGGTCAGCATATGGGAATGGGGAATGATACAAGACCTAATGATGAATTATATGGTATCTCTGATAAATTAACAACTATATATGAAGATCTTATAATAGAACTTAAAGGAAAAGGTAAAATGGAAATAGTAGAACATTTGAATTCTCTTGATTTTGGTTTTAAAACACGATTTGAAAGAAAAATTGTACCAATAAGTTAAAAAAATTTTATATTTATAATAAATACAAACAACAATGAAGGCATCAACATTCGAAAATTTAATTAGAAAAGTAGTTAGAGAAGAAATCGACTACTCTTTACGCAGAGAAATTAAAACACTTAAAGAAGATTTACGTAGTGAACCTAAACCTACAATAGTAGAACACACTAAAAAACCGGGTAAAGCACCTCAAATAATAAGAAGTGTCCCAAGAGGAAAAATTATTAATAATACACCACCAAAACCCCAAACACCACAAAATTTCACATCTAATAGTGCATTAAATGATTTATTAAATGAAACAGCAATGGGTAGTACAAATACAGAATCAGGAAATTCCCCTGTAAGTTTATCACAACCATTTACAACATCAGACCCTCTACCTATGGACACATCTAATATGCCTGATTCAGTAGCAGATGCAGTTACAAGAGATTATAGTGGTTTAATGAAAGCAATTAATAAGAAAAAAGGAAGATAAAATGCCTATAATAAACTCATCAATAAGAAAAAACCCCTTAGATTTTAACAAAAATGTTACTATTGGGGTGGCTTTTCCCTTGGATGAAACTAACATGTTTAAAGGAACACCCACAACAAAAGACCAAGTAAAAAGTAATTTACTAAATCTTTTATTAACTAAAAAATCAGAAAGAATAAATCACCCTGATTTTGGTATAGGTTTACAAGATTATTTATTTGAACAAAACATAAATAAAGATAGTATATTTGAAGAAATATATAACCAAATTCAAATTTATATACCTGAAATAACATTAAAGGACGCTGATATAGATTTTAACCCCGATACACAAACAATAACTATAAAAATAACATATAGTTTTAACTTAGATAGTACTTTAGATGCTATCACAATTACTATTTAATAATGGCATATTCAAAAGTATCAAATAAAACCCAGGATAAAGATGTTAAATATCTAAGTAAAGATTATAACTCATTTAAAAACCAGTTAATGGAATTTGCTGAAGTATATTTCCCTAATAACTTTAATGATTTTAGTGAAGGTAATCCAGGAATGATGTTTTTAGAAATGGCAGCCTATGTAGGTGATGTTCTTTCTTTTTACACAGATACTCAATTAAGAGAATCATTTCTACTATTAGCTCAAGAAGATGAAAATTTATATAATTTAGCCTATACTATGGGTTATAAACCTAAAGTAACAACAACTTCAAGTACTAATTTAGATATATATCAATTAGTACCTTCTATTTATCAAGGGGGGGAATATGTTCCTGATTTTAATTTTGCTTTAACATTAAATGAAAATTCTTCATTCCAATCAACGGAGGGTCCAAAATTTTATACAGTTGATCAAGTTAGATTTGATTTTTCATCATCTATAGACCCCACAAATATTAGTATATACCAATATGATATATCTAATAATCCTGAATATTATTTATTAAAAAAACAAACAAAAGCAGTATCAGGAGAAAAAGTAACACAAACATTTTCTATAGGATCTGCTGAAAAATATAAAACATTAACATTATTTAACCCTAATATTATATCTATAGAATCAATAATAGACGATCAAGGTAATAAATGGACAGAAGTACCTTACTTAGCTCAAAATACTGTTTTTGAGGAGATATCTAATACCGCAGCTAACGATCCCGAACTACATGCATATAACCAACAAACACCCTATCTTTTAAAATTAAAAAAGGTACCAAAAAGATTTGTATCTCGTTTTAAAAAAAGAGGAGAAATGGAAATTCAATTTGGTCCTGGATCAACAGATAATTCAGATTCTATGATTATACCCGATCCTAATAATATAGGTTTAGGGATTAAAGATGGAAGAAGTAAATTAGACACATCATATGATCCTTCTAACTTTATGTATACAAAAGCTTATGGTGAAACACCAGCAAATACCACATTAACAGTAACTTATCTTGTAGGAGGTGGATTAATATCTAATGTAAATTCAGAAACAATTAATAAAGTAGATTATATTAATACTAACCCTCAACCTAATTTACCCCAAAATATGGCTAATTTTGTGAGAGGGTCAATAGCAGTTAATAATCCTGAACCAGCAGGGGGGGGAGGTGATGGTGATAGTAAAGAAGAAATTAGAATGAATACAATGGCTAATTTTTCAGCTCAACAAAGAACAGTTACAAAAGATGATTATTTAATTAGAACTTTATCTATGCCCTCTCGATTGGGGGGTGTTGCTAAAGCATATATTACCCAAGATGACCAAATATCATCAAATACAAATGAATTAAATCGTATTCCTAACCCATTAGCTTTAAATTTATACACCTTAGGTTACGATTCAGTTAAAAATATAACAACATTAAATAGTGCAACTAAAAATAATATAGCTACATATTTAGAAGAATATAGAATGCTAACAGATGCTATTAATATTAAGGATGCCTTTGTAATAAATTTTGAATTAGAATTTAAAATAACAGCTTTTAAAAATTATAATAACCAAGAAGTACTATTAAACTGTATATCAGAATTAAAGAATTATTTTAATATAGATAAATGGCAAATTAATCAACCAATAATAATATCAGAAATAGATAATTTATTAGCGGGGGTAATGGGGGTCCAAACAGTAGAAGAGGTAGAATTTAAAAATAAAGTAGGAGCTTCTTTGGGATACTCTCAATATAAATATGATTTTAAAGGAGCAACTAAAAAAAGAGTAATCTACCCTTCATTAGATCCAAGTATTTTTGAATTAAAATACCCAAACACAGATATTAAAGGACGTATAACAACATATTAAAATGGCATATTACCACATTTTCCCCGAAATAGATTCAACAATATATAGTCACCCTGATAGACTTCATTTAAATACAGGACATGATGAAATTATTGAAATAGTAAAAGAAAAAGGAAGTAAAGACCAAAACCACTACCCTTCAAGAATTTTAATGAAATTTAAAAATGAAGATTATACAAATGTAATTCAAAATATTATTGGTTCAAAAGATTTTAATACAAAAACAACTTGTAGTTTACAATTATCATCAACAGAACCAAAAAATTTAACACAAATATTAAATTTACAAGCACATGCTGTATCTCAATCATGGCAGGAAGGATCAGGCAGGTACTCAAACCTACCAACAGGTTCAGATGGTGTTAGCTGGATAAATAGAAATGGAAGTATTTTTGAAAACAAATGGATTCATACAGGAGAAGGAATACCTTGGTCAGCTATTTATAATGGTACTAATAATACTAATGGTACTTCTACAGGTCAAACAATAGGGGGGTTCGAAATAGGAAACTACACAGCAGATCCTTTAGCAGCACCAGCATATTTTACTCCAGGAACAACAGGCTCTATAAGTAGCTCAGTTATAACTCCTGGGGGTGGGATGTGGTATACAGGTAGTGGGTTTGAATCATCCCAACAATTTTTATATGGTGATACATTAGATGTAAATATGGATCTAATAGATATTGTAAAAAAACACAGTGCAAGTTTATTTTCAAGTCAAACTTACCCTGATGGAATACCTAATTATGGTTTTATATTAAAACAACCAGATTCAGTTGAAAGTATTACTAAAAGTAGTTTTGGAGAAATGCAGTATTTCTCAGTCGAAACAAAAACAATATACCCACCAACATTAACTTTTAAATGGGATGATAGTATACATAAAAAACAAAAGAAAGCTAAACAAGAAGGACCTTTAAATGTACACCTTTATAATAATCAACCAGAATATAATCAAAATGATATAACTACTTTTAGAGTACATGTAAGAGATAAATACCCAACAAGAGAATTTTCTACAACATCAAATTATTTAAAAGTAGGTTATCTTACTACTTCATCTTATTATAGTATAAGAGATGCCCACACAGAGGAAGAAATAATACCTTTTGATATTAATACAAAAATGAGTGCTGATAATGATGGGATGTTTTTTAAAATATATATGGGGGGGTTACAACCAGAACGGTATTATCGTGTATTATTTAAACATAAAAATGAAAGTGGCACCACTATATATGATAATAGTGATTATTTTAAAATTGTAAGATAATGTCCCAAGAAAATATTAATTTTACAAAAATAGTATATAATAATAAAGAATTTGATGATCTTTATGATAGGAATTTTTCTAGTCTTATAAGAGTTCAAAGACCTATAAATATAGAAAGATTTTTTACTCTTTATAAAGAATTATTTTATAAAATTCAAAGAACGGGATTACCTGAAGATATATCTTCAACGGGGGAAGATAAAAATAAATCTCATTGGGAGCTTATATTAGAAAGTCAAGATTATCTTAATAATTATATTGATTGGAGGGATAAAAAAATTAATAGTTTATTTGATGAATTAGGGGTGTTAGATGAAATTTTTCAAAATAAACAATTTATAAATACTAATTACCACCCCCAATTTCCAGATGGTACCTTTTTAAGATCCCCTGCAAGAAATGCTAATGGACTTCCTATTTGGGTTATGCAAAATGGGGTTAAAAGAGAAATAAAAAACTACGATACTTATAAATCATTAAAAAGAGCAGCAAGACACAAATATAGTGATTCAGATGATGATGTTTGTGAATTATTAGAAATATCAACTTTAGACGATATACTTGATGGTCCATATATCTCAGTAGATACAGATATTAATTCTATGAATTGGGAATCAACAGATTTAGATATAACTTTGGGAGGAATAACAGACTATATTGAATCAGAAATTACATGTTTAGAAGGGGTAGATATAGATGATAAATCTCCTTGGAATTCTACCCAATACCAACCAAGATATAATTCATGTAAAATAGAATATACTTCTTTAGATATTATAGTTCCCGGAAATAGTAAAGAAACCACAGAAACAATATTTCCAGGTGATTCTAAAACTATAAAATACAGAGCCAACACAGATATTAATATATCTTCACTAACAGTATTAGAAGGTTTTACTCAAGAATATATTATTAAAAATACTAAAAAAGAATTAAGAGCCCCCATAAAAAAAGATGTATATGGAAACCATATAGATGAATTAGGAAATTACATATATAAGTATTATGATCTTCCGGGATGGCCTTTTGGACTTAAAGAACAAAGAAAATCATCTTATGGCACATACCAGGTACAATCTTTAGATAGAAACACAGATACATCAAAATGGTTACCTTTTAAGGACCATAACTGGAATAATCCTACAGAACAGCTAATTCAACAAACTTTATGGGATGAAGTACTTAATGATGCATCAAATGTTTATTATAATAATACAATATCCTGGAATGGTTATCAAGGGCCTCTTGGGGGACTTTATGGTGAACCTATATACTATTTATCAAATCCTATAGGAGAAGAAGAAGGACATAATAATTTATTTGCAGTAAAGTTAGGAACAGATAACATATTATTAGATGATGAGAATAATGAAAACCAGTTTTGGGGGGTTCAATATTATGTTATATTAAATAAAGATTTTGAATCTAACCATACTAAAAGAATAAAAACATCATTAAACCACCATTTAACCCCTTATATATTAAATATTGTGGGGGGGTATAATAATTTAAAAACTAAAACTTTTGTTGAATTAGAACAAATGGCTGATGAATTAAAATTACCTAAACAATTACTTACAAATAATTGGAGAATATTTATGGACAATCCTACTAGAAGTAACCAACAAAAAGTATACCCTGGATTTAATAATTTATAAGATATGGCTCAAATAGCAAAAATTAAATTAAATAAAGAAATCTACGGATCAAAAGGAACAATAGACTCTTTAGATACAGATTTTAAGGAGTTAAAAATTAAAAAATACACAGTGGGAGAATTTTTTGATCTTTATAGAGATTTATTTTTTGAAATAGAAAAAGAAGGAAGACTATCTCATACTACTATAATAGCAAAAAGCACAGAATATGCCGGAACTCCCCCCAACCCAAAAGACCAAACAATTTTAGATTTACAAGAATCAATAAAACAATTACAATGGGATATAGACTCTATAGAAGAAAAACACCCATTTTTACTTAATAATGAAACAGTTATCCAATCTAGAAATGAACCTTCCCTTAGATATTATATACAATCAGGAAGAAGAAGACAAATCAAAGATAATAACGTATTTAATCTTTTAAAAAAAAGAAGTGGGTTCTCAACAGACACACCTAATGAAGACTTTTCGGTATTATTAAATGCAGACGCTATAATGGGTATATTACCTGGTCCTGATATAAATTCTCAAACAGATTTAAATTTAGATATAGCTTATATAAATAGATTTACCCCTGGATTAGATAAAGATGATCCTTTATCTAACATTAAAATCACAATTAAAAAAACAGATTTAAGAAGTAATATATCTATACCTGAAATTAATAATTATAACCCGATGGTTAATATAGAAGAACCACCACCAACACCCGATGCATTAAATTTATCTTCTATAATAAATTCTAATTCATTTAATGAATCTAATGCTTCTTTAAATAATTATAGATATAAAACAAACTCTTAAAATGGGAATAATAAGAACAACATATCCAAAATCATTCACTCCTGAGGGGGGCTCCATATCTACTAAAAATATAACTAAAACTTTTGGTAGACCTGAAGACCATATAGATATATGTATTTATGATCTTATGGATAATCTCTTACTTTCTGAAAGTAATATATCAGATTATTTCATTGAAACTAATAATACTCCTCCCTCCTCTACCTTATTTCCTACTAATATAGAACCCCCAATAATTGAGTCACAAACGGGGGAAAGATTACCCGGAGCAGGAAAAAAAGACTATAATACCCCGGGCCCAAATCAAGCAACAGAAGGATACTGGTTTAATACAGGAACTGAGAAAATTTGGGTATCTGATATCCCTATGCAAACTCAGGGAGTACAAGGATTAACCTCAGAAATAAGTGTAGATCCCTCAAAAATATTAAAAGATAGAGGTTATACTAGTGGTAAATTTAAGGTTATATTTTATATAAAAAGAAATAAAATTTTTAATGTAAATGGGAATCCGTTTTCTATTAAAGAAATATCACCTAATCGTAGAGAAATAAGAACAGTAACCCCCCAAATACCAAATAATTCTCTTAGTTCAGCGGTTGGGGCATTTATTTCCGAAATAGAAAGTTCAGTTTATTTCAAAGATTTTTATTTATCCTTTGGGGAAGATATAAATTTTTTAGGAATAAATATTTTAGTAAATAAAAATACTTCTACATATGAGACATTATTTAAGACATTAGACCCTTTACCTTCTTTTGTAACCACACAATCAAACTTTAAAGTATGTGAATATATAATAAATCCTATATCATACACTGTAGATTTAGGTGATCCTATATTAGTAGAAAATACTATACTTTTAAGAGGACCTAATACTAAAATAGATATAAGGGTGCATAATAGTATTCCATCATCTCTTAAAAACTTTAACCAAGTATTAGAATATAGTACAACTTCCTCTTATAACCAATTATTAAATAAATTAGAGAAACCCCAAATTCCCCAATTAGATTATGATTATATAAGACCTATCTCAGAAAGTAGAGATGGTTCTGATGAAAAATCATATCATTTTGAAAATTTTGTTCATTTTAGTAATGCTGAACAAAGGTTACAAAATTTTCAATATAAATTAGAATTAATAGAATCTTATACCTCACAGTCAGGTAATTTAAATAAAGTAATATCAGACACAGCTACTTCCGTTTTTATTAAAAATGATAAGGAAAAAATAGCATTAAAAAAACAAAAAATAATAAAAGGATTTGATGGGTATGAACAATTTTTATATTACACAACGGGCTCTAATTTATATACTTGGCCAAAATCTAATAAAATAAGACCATATACACTTCATTCAGTAACATCCTCAATATCTAAAACATGGCTGGGGAGTGAAATAGATACCTATGGAGATTATGGGGGTCAATTATTATCTGCCTCTTTATTTGACAGACAGAATAATAATGCATTATATCATTTTATTCCCGAACACGTAGTAACAAATAAAGATAATAATTTCTATGTTGATTTTGTTAATATGGCTGGTCAACATTTTGATGAAATATGGGCCCACATAAAACACATAACTGAAATAAATAATACCCACCATACAAGAGGTGTTTCTAAAGAATTAGTTTATTTTACTTTAAAAAGCCTAGGTTTAGAAACTTTTGATCAATTTGAGAATGCAAATTTAATAGAATATATTTTAGGTAGGGGAGCTTTAGACCATTCAATAGGGAATTTAAAAATAGGAGAATATATTGTAGGGCAGGATAGTAATTTTTATAATATAGGAGACCACCAAACATTAGTTACTGCGTCAAATGAGGGATCAATTCCTAAAGGAGATATTACTAAAGAAATTTGGAAAAGACTTTACCATAATGCCCCATATCTTTTAAAAACTAAAGGAACAGAAAGGGGAGTTAGAGCATTAATAAACTGTTATGGAATACCATCATCAGTATTAAATATTAAAGAGTATGGGGGTCCTACAAAAGATAAAACAACATATAAAACTTTTACATATGATAAGTCCTCTTTAGCCTTAAAAGGAGACTCAGGAACAGGAGGGTATTTTTTAAAAACAGATTGGAGTTCTTCATTAACAAACAATTTATCTGCTTCAGCTAAAACAGTTGAATTTAGAATCAAACCAAAAAGATCAACTGATACCTATCATTTATTTAGTTTAAATACACCCGATGATGATAATGACCATAAATCACATCTTCCAACTTTAACTTTAACTCCTTACACAGGAAATGATATTTCATCTTCAGGAGATTCCACCCAGTATGGTAAATTAGATTTATATATTAACGGAACAGTACAAGCTTCCACCACTGATTTCCCTGTTTATAACGGTGATTTTTGGAATATTTTTATAGGAACACCAGGAAACTCAGGATCTGCTTCTGAGGTACAATTTGGTGCTTACCAAACAAACTGGTTAAAAAATACTACATCTCACAGAGCTAGTGTAGGATTAGCATCAGAATATGAAAGATCTGTATCTTGGGGAGATCCACATTTGGGGGGGGTAGGATATTCTCCAATATTAGCAGACGGAAGTTCTAACGCAGGTTTTCAAATAGAACAATACTCAGGAGAAATAGCAGGAGCTAATTATGCTTATATAGGGGGTATGGAAGCAGATAGTAGTGCTGTTTTTAATGGTTTAGATAATTTACGTTATTCAGGTTCTATACAAGAAGTAAAATATCACTTTGGAGAATTTCTTACAGATTCTACTTTAATCAAACACTCACTTGAACCCTTTATGTATGGGGGTAATACAGTTTCGTCTTCTTATGATACTGTAGTATTAAGATTACCTTTAGGAAGTAACTTACAACTAAACTCTTCTAGTTTTCACCCACGAAATGAACATACAAATTATTTACCAGGGATAACTAGTAGTATGGCGGATGATTTTGAGGGTGTTTCTACCTTAAGATGGGAAGAAATAGACGAAGTACATCATTTACCCACCCCCGATACGGGAATAGTAACTACAAGTGAAAAAATTAGAATAGACACAGGTTCAATAGATGATGATATTTTATCTCATGATGTAAGATCTGAAACTTCTATTTTAGATAGAGTACCTCAAGATTTTGAAGATTTAGGAATATTTTTCTCACCATCAACTGAAATAAATGAAGATATAATTTATACTTTAGGGGCATTTAGGTTAGATGATTATATAGGTTCACCTTTACCGTCACACCAGTCATCTCCTTACTATCCAGACCTTAAAAAACTAAAAAATACCTATTTTAAAAAGGTTAATGATAAATATGATATTTGGGATTATATTAAAGTAATAGAACAAATTGACCATACTTTATTTAAAATAATAGAACAATGGGTTCCTATGAAGGCCAATTTAAAAACAGGTCTTTTAATTGAACCCCATTATTTAGAAAGACCAAAAGTTAAAAGAGTAATTCCAACTAAAACAGATGGACAAACAATGGTCCCGGGGTCATATACAACAATAGAAGTAGAAATAAGTTCATATACTTCATCCCAAGCAGATAAATTTGAAGGATCAAAATTATTTAAAATGGGAAAATCTTCTATAGGAGGAGGAAACATTGCAACTACAAACAACTATAGATTACATGGAAATAAAATAGATGATGAAAGACAAAGAATAGAACAAGGAACTAATACAACAATCAAATTAAATAAACTTTATAAATTTGAAAAAGAAATAGCTCAAGCCCCTATTATCCCAAACAGTACAGGATCTAGACAATTAAAAAGAATATCAAATACATTATTAGGAAATGTTCAGAAAGCAAGAATATCTCGTAGGTATTATAGAAGTAAAGCAGTTGGAAACCAAAACGATTTTCTATTTAACCAATAATAAGTTATGCCAGCACCAATAATAAGAAAAATAGCAGGATTAGAAAAAAGGATAATTGGAAAATCCATTGTAGTTACTAGACAAAACATACACCAAAATTTACAAAATGGTGTAGGAGGATTACAAATTGGATATGACTTTACTGTTAGTCAAGGAAATCAAAACATAGGTAAATTATTTGATGGAAGACAAGACACACATGTAAATATAAAACATAACGATAAAGACCAATGGTTAATAGTTGATTTAGGAAAAAATAGACAAATAGATAGAATAGTTTTAGAAGCGGGACCTGCACTAAATGGAGATACTAATGTTAGTTGGGATTTTGATTTAGATTTTTTCCTCTTTAAATCAGGAAATTATAATGATTCAGTTGCAACTGCTGATTTAACTGATCTTAATCATCCAATTTTTAACCAAAACCAACTAACTTCCCTATCAAAAATAGTATTTTCAACTGACCCAACCACTTCATTGTTAAATGTAGCAGGTACAGGTACAACTCAAGGTTTTCAATATGTAGCTATAAAAATACATAAAAACACAAATAATAACCATAATGGTGGATATATAAATTTAAAAAACATTGCAATATATGAGTCTTTTGACACTAGAGATTATATGGTTGAATTTAACGATTCTGTTTTAGATATGCATAGTTGGACCGGTATGAGGTATAAGGGATGTAAAACAAATAGTAAGAAAATAAATAAATATAACCCACCTAGTTCGGGGTTAGAGGGAATAGGAAATATTCAAGTAGGAAATAATTTTATTATAGAATCATACCCCCAAATACCGGTATACACAGGGGATATAACTATGGGTAAAGTTTCTAATGTACAATTAAAAACAACAGCACTTTACATTACAAAAACATTAATAGGAGGTACTGATAATGAAGATGAATATGCAAGAATCAAACACCATTCATATGTTGGTATAGATAAAATACTATTAATTAATTTGGATGATGACACAGTTAAAATATTAGATAGAGAAACTGAAGATTTTGATTCATTCCATAGATATGTAACAACTGATTTTCCTACATCTGGAAAATTTAATATTAAAGTTTTAGACAACTACATTCAAGAAAATTTAAAACCAGAATACACAGTTAAAATGAATAAGGGATGGTTGTTAAAAAGTTTCGAATATAATTCTGAAGCAGGCCCCTTACCTGGAATGGATAAAGATAAAACAACCCCCTTAAATGTTATACCA
>TARA_R110002153_G_scaffold106273_2_pt1 | contig 15103 bp, 14 predicted proteins | sample TARA_R110002153 | Tara Oceans TARA_R110002153 (sample SAMEA4398193) | marine metagenome | biome: Polar Biome; feature: [SRF] surface water layer (ENVO:00010504); material: water (ENVO:00002006), including particulate matter (ENVO:01000060) such as... | depth 5 m
TCCTGTTATTAAGTCAGCTACTGTTTCTATTTTTGTTGAGGCATCTCCTGCACTTAAAAATGCAATTGAATCTGCTCCTACATCTAAGACTGCAGCTGTTAATTCGCTAAAGGCTAAGGAAAGAGGGGTACCAGCTGCTCCGGCAATACCGTATCCAGCTACTGATGCATTTAATTGGGTTTCTGTTATTCCTCCGTCTATTACCCCGTAAGTTATTACGTTATTTGTAACTACAGAGCTAAGAGAGTTACCTATACCGAAGGTTAAGGTATCTGTTAATAGGTCAACAGCATCTGTTCCGGATGTACCGCCTATAATGTTTAATTCGGTTACTAATCCTGTTAATGCAGAACCGTCTCCTTCAAAAGACCCACTAAATGAACCTGAAAGTATAGATCCGTCTACTGTTGAGGTAATTGCATTTGCTCCGATAGCTAAGATACCACCGGTGAACGTTATTCCGCTGTTTTCGATAAGACCTCCACTACCTGCGATAAGGATGTTGTTATCTGTTAGTGTTGAAGATGTAATAGCAGCTAAATGGGCGGATGACCCGCTAACTATTATCTTTTTCCAATTTGCCATGTCTTTGTTATGTTTTTATATATTATAAATAGGTTTAATCCAGGAATCCAAGAAAGAATTCATTAGATGCACTGTAATACATTCCGCCTGCTGCTGCAGTAGGTGCAATACTTTGAGACTTCATCTCTAATACACCTTCTTTGTTTACTTTTATTTTCTCTTCTCCGTTAACTGAAACGCTGAAGTAGTCTTCTATTCCGTCTAGGTTCAAATCAAAAGAACCTGTTACTTTTATATCATTGGTAGTAGCATAATAAGATCCAGTCGGAGAAAATATACCGTTTATAAAGTCTGCTCCATTAAATGTGAATGACCCAGTTAAATCAAGACCTCCAGAAACGTTTAACGATCCTGTTAATACTCTTGAGCCTGATAAACTCCCATCTATTTGTTTCCATTGAATTAATGCCATCTATTCCTTAATTTTTCCGCTTAATACTACTTCATCTCCTTCTCCTAATGTATACTCTGTTTGCCCTGTCTGTATAACTGTAGAAACATCTGTTCCTGCTTGAGTAACAGTATAATAAGCGTTTGGTATAAACTGTCCGTTTATATACAGTGTAAATCTTTCACCTCCAGATGTAAATCCGTTTGGTACTTCTATTATTTCCTTATTGTTGAATAAAGCAGTGTTGGTTGTAACAAAGTTAGCTATAAATGTATTATTTGTACTTACATACTTAATTTGCTCTTGTGACATACCTAAGTTCTGTACTCCTGATGCACCTTGATCAAAGAACCTGTAGTCTGCTGCTGCTTCTGGTGTTTTACTGCGAACATTTAGCTCTTCTATGTTACCGGCTACTTCTAATCCAAATGATAATGAGGATTTAGAGTAAAATTTATTCATACCAGCTAGTGAAGCGTTAATAGAGTCCGGTACTATATGTCCGTTCATAGTAATAGTAAAGGTAGTCTTTACTGCTCTATCTTGTCCTTGTGTTAATTCAGTGGTAGTGGTGTAAGCATCAATAGAGGCTCTAAAGCTAAACTTTTCTGGGTCTCCCCAATATGAATCTGATGCAAAATTTACTCCTTCTATCACTTTATTCATTTGTTCTACATAATCTGTGAAGATTATACAGGAATATGTGAGCTTAACGTACTCAGGAACTATAACTCCGTAGTATTCATTAACCGGTTCCCTGTTTGTAAGTAAACTAAATCGGTCATACACATTCTTTTTAGAGAATTGCTTTTTAAATATACCGAATGTTACAGGGTTATTAGGGTCTACCTTATTTCCTAAGCTTCTATTCTTCTCTACAGAGTCTCTTTTAAACATTATCAATGGAGCCTGTATTTTACCGTTTTTATCTCTATAAAAACCGTCTTTCTGTACAGATTTCCACCTTTCTTGTGAACCGTATATGATTGGAACGTTAACCTTAGAGCCATTCTGAGTAACGCTTGGTTTTATTACATTATTAAAGTAATAGATTATAGTTTCATCTATATCTCGTAATCCAATAGTGAACCTCTTAGTATCGTCCCCCTTTACTGTTCTTTGGTTCTCTCTTTTCTTAGTATTAGGTACAATTGGCTTGCCTGTAGGTAGTATTGGAGTTATCTGCTGTTGCATTAACTCTGATTGTTTCTTTGGAGTAGGTTTAGTTCTTTTCGCCATATTATAGTCTTTGTCTAGCTATTCCTGTTTTATCTGCTCTTGTTAAATGACAGTCTACTATGATTGACATAGAAGCTCCGTGAGTCTCTCCTCTATCTATATTGTACTTACTGTCTTTACCTAGTAAAAGAGAGTTTTCTTTTACTGTATCTACTTCATAGTAGTCTTCATGCCACATAACAATGTCTCCTACTTCAGGCATTAACTGTATATCCAATAAATCTGGCTGTAAAAATGCAAATGATGCTTCTCTACCTAAATCAGGTCCTAGTTCATCTACACTTACTACTTGATCTCCTCGAGTAATCATACAGTTTAACTTAACTGGGGTAAGATATGTCTTTTCTGAAGCTTCTCCGTATATATTGACACTAGTATCGGCAATACTAACCTTGTAAAACAGTATTTCCTGTTCTATAATGTCGTTTATTAACTCTCTGTTAACACTAACGAATAAATTAAAGTCTCTGTTACTTCCGAATAGCATTATTTTTCTAGTATTGTTTCTTTAGCGATTTCTATTTTACTAATATTTGGATACTTGCTCTTAGCATTCTTTTTGAAGGCAATAAATGCCTGTATACCGTCTTTTTGTGATATAAGCTTAACCTTAAACGTCATGCTGCTCATTTCTACTGCTGATCCAGCGTTTGTTACTGTTGTAACTCCCGGTAAAGCTCTTAATAGTTCTGCTAAGTCTTCGCTTTCCCCTTCTTCGTATATTATTCTAACCATTCCTTCGAATGTATTAAATATAATCTGCTCTATAATTGTAAATATCTTCATTATCCTACGAATATTGTCATTGGAACATTAGATAGTGTCTGTCTTAAGAAGTCTGCCTGTTGTGCTTGTGATTCCATTTGGGAATTTAAAGAAGCCTCATTTAACATCTCTCGTAAGTTAACTAGTAATGCTGCATTTTCACTTCTAGCATCTGCTAAAAGGTCTGCTTGATTTAAAGTAGCTTCTGATCCAGGTACTGGTACTGTTGCGTACTTACCTCTAATGTACCCTAGTACTTCTTTTGCTAAAGCTAGAGTGTACTTAAAGATCCACTGTCTACCTACACTGTTTATCTGCGCATAAGTTGGATTTGAATATGGGACTTCTGCTACGGTTGTAATAACTGAAGTGCTACTATTGTAATTAATTGCATTTTTGTCTTCTAACTTGAAGTATTCAAAATGTAAACTCCCATCTCTTGTTGGTACTGGGAATATTTTAAGTTTGTTGTTAACAAGTTCAAAAGTAAATGCTGATTTTCTTATTTGATCGTTAAATTCAATGGCTTGCATTGTTAATATATCATGAGAAGCTGGCATTAACATAAAGTTTATACCTGGGCTCATTCCTCCAAAGCCAAATTCATCCATTAATGACTGTGCTCCTGTACCTGTACCTGCGTATGGGTCAAAGAATCTTGTTATTGCTGGTGGAGCTTCATAGAAAATACGTCTTACTTCTATTCCTCCTGCGATTTCATTAGTTGATGCCCATGCATCTAAGTCGTAGTCTTGAACTGAACCTGTTAATATCAATTGACCAGAGTACTTAGTTACATTTCCTCCTACTTCTGCTTCTGTACCGTAATTTTTAGCAATTTGAATGAATCTATTTAGTTGAGGTTCTACTAATTGGTTGTTTAGTGAGCTTCCTGTTGGAGATCCTTCAAAGTTTAAGTAGTTTTCTCTAATCTTATATTGAAATATTTCATTACCGTATGTAGTTACTGCTTCTTCGAAGCAAGCATAGAAAGATCCTGATTGTAATTCGACATCCATTAACGGAAAACCTAACCGCTGTGCACAGAACTTAGCGACCTTATCAGCATCTGCGATAAAATCGTTATCTGTATCATAAAACCCAAAAGGTGTAGATCCAGCTGTAAATGAGGAGGTTCCTGCCCATATGCTTATATTTGCCATAGTTGTAGTTTAAATATAAATAGTAACTAATCCCTGAAGGTTTTATATACTTCTAAGATAGGTGCTACAATTATGTGTCTATGGTTCTGCTGTAATGAATGTGTCATAAAGCCTTCTACATGTTCTTCAACTCTAGCAAGGAAAGAAAATCCTGTTTCTCTCTTATCCTTAAGGTCTATTTGTGCCATATCACCACATACTACCATTTTAGATCCTTTTCCTAGTCGTCCTATTACTGTCTCCATTTGAGTATGTGTAACGTTCTGTGCTTCATCTACTATAACAAAAGCATTTAAGAATGTTCTACCTCTTAAAAATGCAAAAGGAACTACTTCTATAATTTCATCATCTAATAGTTTCTGTATCTTATCCTTACTGTATAACATATTAAGGTTGTGGTAGATTGGTGCTAACCAAGGGTCCATTTTCTCCCTTATATCTCCTGGTAGAAAGCCTATATCTTCTTTAGACACAGTAGGCCTTGTTATAACAATCTTATCTACCTGTTTAGTAAACAACATATCTAATGCTACTTGTGTTGCTACTAATGTTTTACCTGATCCAGCCATTCCTTTAAGGACTGTAATCGGTGATTTTATAATTTTAGCTTTAGCTTCTTTTTGCTCGTCGTTTAGCTGTACGTTAAATTTAATAGGATTCTTTGGTCTTCTCTTTTGAACGAATACATCGTCCGTATGATGTTTTGAAGGCATATATAATAACGTTTAAGTTTGTTATTATAAATATACGAATAATAAGTTATATAGACAAAAAAAAAGAGGCCCGAAGGCCTCTCTTAATATTATATTCTAATTAAAGTCTATACTTGATCTAAATCAGCAACATATACTTTTCCGTAGAATTCTGGTCTGATCATTTTCTTCGCATAACGAGTCATGATACCTTTTCTTGGAGTGAAGGTAGCTGGATCGTATACTAAAGGAGTCATGATTAATGGTACATATGGAGCATATACAGCACCTGCTTCTAAGAACTGACCACCTCTAAATCCTACTAAGATTGTGTTTTCAGTTAAATAAGGGTTCTTGTATACTTTGTAACGTCCATTCAATTGACCTACTTTCTGTACTCCGAAAGCAAATTCAGCTTGATCACCGTCAGTTGATGCAGCATATCCTGGAATAGATTCTAAGATTGTTGCAACACTTGGAGAACATACTAAGAAGTTTGCACCTCCACGTAAAGTTTTCTGGTGAATCTTGTTAGATACTTTTTGGATTTTAGTTCCTAAAGTTTGGAACCATTGTCCTTGAGTATTGTAGAATTCTGATCCAGCAGTAGCCCAAGCAGTTCCATTCCATACTTTGTTGTTAGCAGCTGACCACTTTTCAGTAGTTTTAGCTCCTGTAATCAACATATCTAAGATCTCTAAGTCAATCTCCATAGAGATGTATTCAGATAATAAAGAAGTTAATTCAGCTTCAGCATCGATAGAATGATAAGCATTAAGATCCTGAGCAAACTCTGGTGTCCATTGTGCTTTCAATTTTCTTGTTTTAGCTACTACAGCCTCTGATTTCAACTCTACGTTGATTTCTGGGATGTTAATAGATCCAGCAGGATTATCTTCAAAGTCTCCTCTTGAATTGTCTCCTGGCTGTACGTGATACTTCATAGTACCAGTTACAGTAACGTCAGCGTCATCTGCTCTAGTTCCATCTTTTACAACGAATACTACGTTAGATCCAACAATTTTAGTATATTCTGGGTTAGATGTAATATCTAAAGCTCCTTCGTATAATCTAAATGCTCTTACTCCTTCAGCATCAGCTCCAGAAGGTAATGCTACTGCTACAGTATTGTAGTTAGCAGGATCTAAGTCTGAACTAAAGTCTAAAGAAGCAGTTGTTGCAGCTCCGATTGTTACGTCTGTTACGACAGCAGAACCAGTTGCGATAGAGTATCCGAAAGCTCCTGCTCCGTACATTCCACCTGATGCATCTTCATCTAATCCGATTTTTGTAACACCTGAAGCGTTACCGTACATGCTAGCGTCAGCATCTTTACCGTGTCCTGCAGTACCGTATTTAAAGTCTAAGTAAAATACTAAACCTGAAGGTAAGTTCATTGGTTGTACAGATACAAAATCCTTTGCAGAGATTTGAGCGAATACTTTTCTAACTAAAGGTAAAGCAACACCAGCCCACTGCTCAGATCCACCACCAGCTGCGCCGATAGCTCCTGTTCCTGTTCCTGATTGTTCAGCTACTATTTGTTTTGCTTGATTTTCTAACATCATAGACATGTTTGTACTGTCTTTTTCTGTTAATCCTTCTAGCAATCCAGATGCAGCCCATTTGTCTGACAAACGAGAAGCATCAGCTTGTAATGCTTTATATCCGTTTGCACTTTCTAATAGATTGTTAATTTCCATGATTGTAATTGTTTTTTTTTAAATTTTTATATTAAATGATTCCAGCTAATTTTTGCATTCTCTTAACTGCATCAGATACTTCGTTAATTACTTCTGGCTTACTTGCAGTAGTCCCAGTAGCTTTTGACGCTCTACCTAATTTGTTTTCTTTGATTGCTGAAGTAGTTTTCTTTACTACAACGTTCTCAGAAACAGTTTCAAATACTAACTTTACTTCTTTCACTGTTTCAGCTTTGTCGAAAGCAGCGATGATATTAACTTTTTGTGTTTCGTTTAAATTATTAGCTTTAAACACTTTGTTAACATACATAAGTTTTGCATTAAGAAGATTAACTTCTTGTAATTGACTTTGTAGAGTATTAATTGTCTCTAAAGCTTCGTTAAGGTCAGTGTTAACCTCTTCAGATTCTCTCATAGGAGATCCAGCATGCTTATTTGCTAGTTCTTCCGGTGACAATTCGTCATCTTCACTATCATCTTCTTCCTCAGAAAGCGTACCTTCTAATTCAGCTAATAACTCATCTAAATCAATTTCTTCTTCTTCTGCACCAGCTTCCATGTCGTCCATTGCTGGCTCTTCCATTTCTTCTCCTGCATCCATATCTAAATTGTCTAAATCTTCTGCATCATCTCCCATTTCTGTTGAGATAATGTCGCGAATCAAGTCTTTAAGGTCAGATACTTCCATATCTTTTACCTCAATTTCTTCTTCGTCTTCTAATCCTTCTGCTTCGTCCTCTGATTCTTCAGAGTCATCCTCAGCTTCTTCTTCAGCTTCTACTTCTTCTTCGTCTTCTACTTCAGCAACATATGCTTCGTCATTTTCTTCTTCAGAATAGTTACCTTCTTCTACCTCTTCTCCAGATAATTCTTTAACTACTTCTTCATCCGTGGAATCTTCCATTTCTTGAAGTTTAGCAGCTAACATATCTTTTAAATGAGGAGTCAAAGACTCTTCTAAAGCTTCCTTAGCGTTAGCAATAGCGGCTTCTCGTATAGACTTAGCTTCAGCAATAGCTTGCTTGAATAAATCTTTGTTTGCCATTTTATAAATAAATTGTGTGATTTCTACGATTAGTAAAATCGTAATAGGAAATATTTTGTTTTTAATACAGTATAGAGCACTGTATATTTAGTAATAAATATGGTAGGTTTACTAAAACAAGAAAACCACCTATATTAGATGGTTAACTCTCCTGCCCGTCGGTAGCGTCCGAGGAATTATCTTATGAGATTAAGTCTTCTACTGCACCTTTTATTAATGTGCTGACTTCTGTTCCCTTTATTAGTGCTTTTGCGCTATATGCTGCTGCTGTAGCCCATTTAGTCTTTTTTAACATGCTGACTGCTTCACCGCCTGCAGATCCAGCCATTCCAAATATTATTATAGCATATAGAATTTTAGTGATACCTTTTTTCTTAGCTTCATCTTTAGTAAAAATTCCTACTATACGTTTAATAGGGGCCATGAATGCATCTTCGTTCTTATGTGTAAAGTTAAACCACCATTCGGCGTTATTCATCATACCTGGTTTATCGTACTTCTTAGCTAACCACTTAAACATCTTAGCTAACATATTTGCTATTGTATTCGAAACTAATACGTAACCTATAATACTTACTAGAACAGCTTCATTTACATCTTCTTCTGAGTTTTCTAGTTCCTCTTTGTGGGATGCTAATTCTTTTTCTACAGCTCTAGCTAATTGGTCACCCATTGATGTCATTCCCGGCTCTATGGCTGCTTTTTCTTCTTGTTCGAAGATAATAGATTGTAGTTTCATTAAGCTCTTAGTATATCGTTAATAATAGAGTCTAAGTTAGCGTACTTAGCTACTTGTTTTTTGTTTTCCGATAAAGTAATAGGGTTCATAAATGCTCCATGTGTAGATGGGTTAGATACGAAGTCCCAACATACTAATTCAAAGTCTTGCTGTACTTCTAATGTACCTTCGTTTGTTTGTTGAACTGAACCGGTACCTCTAGAAGAGATTCCAATTGTATGTCCTGCTTTAATAATTTCCTTTACTATGTTACCAGCAGGGGTATTCAATAACTCTACACGTCCCATAAGGTCGTTTCCCTTCCACCATAACTCTTTTACTATGTGTGATGCGTTCTTAAGGGAGACAACAGGAGATTCAGGGTGATCTAATTCACCGAAAGCATTTCCTTGTTTTACAAACTCACTTATGTACTTAGCTGCTTCTCTTTCAAGTATAGCTTTACTATATGTACGTCCGTTTTGATTCTTAGCTATAGCTCTTTGCATTACACCTTCTACTTCATAAACACCTGGTCGGTCTTTAGATTCTTTTAGTATTGATTTAAATGGGGTAACATCTATAAGTAGTTGTGACATGTTTATCTGATTTATTATGTTAAATTGACGGAGAAAACACTGTTTGCTTCTCTTCTTCTACCTCATTAGCCACATACCCTCTATCTATATCTGATTTAGAGATTGTTCTAACTTTAGGTTGGTCTAATCCTTTAGTAAACCCTGATTTAGTAACAGGTCTTAGGTCTTTTAAGAATGCTTGTTCAATTGCAGGTGCTAAAAAGCCTCCTACCTTTAATCCATCTTCATTACTTATATTACCAAGGGTATCGTATACCTTCTGTACCTTATCTCTTGTCTTATCGTAGTATGATTCTATATCTGTTACTATATCTTGTAAGTTTATGATTGCTTGCTTCATTCCTGGGAATGTCTCGTAAGTTGTAGCAATATGAGCTAATTGATTAGTAGCAGCTTCACTAATAACTTCTTCTGATAGTACTTTCTGTATGATAGCCTTAACGTTTTCTTTTAATGCTTTCTTTATTGCTGTATCTTTAGCTTTTTTGTAGTCATCCTTATCAACGTCTCCGTCATTGTCTAAATCCTTACCTTTCTTTTCATCAATTGGGTGACCTCCTGTACCATCGCAATGATCACAGCCTGATCCATCACATTCCGGACATACTGTGTGTTGAATATCCCCTAGTGAAGATTCTTCTTCAAGGAATTGACTTGTAAGTTTCTGATCGAGGTAACTTATTACATCTTTTTTAGCGGGAGCTACCATTCCTGGCTCTGTCATTGGGCCATCCGCCCATTCTCCAAATGCTTTTGCTAGCATATCACAAGCTTTATCAAACAATGGTCCCATTGATTCAACATACCCTCCAGTATCGTAGTCAGATTCCTGTACCATTTTACCGCCTCTAGTCTTCTTACGTCTTCCTTCTGTTACTACTTTTCTAACAAAGCTCTTACCTTCTGATACTTCTTGCATAGTCTTCTTAACCTCTTTTTTTAGAGCTTTAAGATGGTCTAGTGCTTCTGATTTATTCTTTCCTTCTTTAGCTTCTATAGCCATTGATAGATGGCTTGCCTCTCTATGGTAGTTTACATCTTCCATTGAGTCAAAGATTGCTTGCATAGTTTCGATAGGGGTGCTTAACCTAATTTCTAAGGCTGCTTTTAACATACCTTCATAATCAAAGTCTGTAGAGAATTTAGCTCCTGGTTTATACACAGCTTCACTGTCCTGTTTACCGTAGTTCTGCACTTTCTTCATCTCTTCGTCTGACATTGCCTCATCAACATCCTTCTCTTCGTTATAATCTGATCCTGATTCGTAGTTAACTGATACAAAGTTAGCAAATTCATCTTGAATCTCTTCATCTGATGCTCCTCTTATGTCTTGTCTATGTGTCTTTACGAAATCGAATAAAATCTTTCCATCATAACCTTTAAACAGGTGTGTAATTTCTTTAACCCTATCAATTACCATTTCTTCCTCAAATTCATCGTCATCAATATACATACCCTCTGCTTCATTGGTTCCGCCGTGCTTAGCCATTGCTGCTTTAAAGTCACCTTTAAATAGCTGAGCAACGATCTTGCGACCTAGTTTTTCTAAACTATCTAAGTTCAATGTGTTCTCTCTTCCGAATCCAGCTAAATAATTTTGACCGATTACTCCATAGTCTGCTGGGTCGATAACTTGTTCTGATCCTTCATCAGATCTTGGATCATCATTCCAACCTGCTTCGTAGTCAGCATCATTCTTAGCATCTTCTTCTGCATCTTCCTGTACTACTGCCTCTTTAACTGGTTGCATTGCGTTAGCTTTGTCTACTTCGTTTCCTTTCTTTACTTCTACTGGTTGGTCATTTTTATCTTCACTAGAAGATTCTCCTGCCATGATGTTTAAGTAATGTAGTGGATTCTTTTTTAGGTTAGCTAATGCTTTTGCTTCTGCTTGATCACAGGTTTCTTTGTCATCACAGGTAGTTGGGTCAAATCCCATTGCTACTAATTCAGCATCTTTACCCCTCTTAATACCTTCTGGTGATATATTGTGAGGAGCTTCTACTTTATCTGAAGCTTCTAATAGTACGCCTTTGTTCTTAAGTATACTAACTGAATCGTTAAATCCGTTGAATGGAGATAAAAAATGAGCTAGTTCTCTTTTAGCGTCTTTAAGGAATTGAGATTTTGAAAATCTACCTTCCTGTACTGCGTTATATTTTTCTTGTATTGTTTTCATCTAAGTAATCAAACATTTTAGTGTTATGTGGTCTTTTTTTCAGTTTTACTGTAGTATACCCTAGCTTCTCAGCTTGTTTAGTTGCTTTATTTTTCTTTCCATTTTTACTAAAAGCGAAAGGTGTCATATATCCACCTGCTCCTGATGTGGTGCTAAGTTCTTCTATGACTTCTATTACTGCTTTTCTTATTGCGCTTTTTTTCATAGCACTCTTAATTCATTTACTAAATCGTAGTATTGCATTAAGTTAATTAAATGGCTATCTGTAATTTTATCTGTCTTCTTTAAAGGTACAATTGTCTTAACAATCTCTTCAAGTTTAATCTTAACTACTTTATCCTCTACCTTATTAGCAAGTTTAGCGATCTGTGCTCTTACTTTAGAGACTTCTTCATTAACAACGTTTCTTAATCGTGTTGTGGAATTAACAGAGGTAATAAACTCTTTAAGTATGTTCTTTTGTTCTGGTAATAAGTCTTTATAGTTGCTATTAAACTTTTCTAATAGTATCCTGTATGTTAGTAACCTAAGATCTTTATCATATTTAGAGTATTCCTCAATTAAAGTTTCTTTAGCATCTTCTTTACTTACTGATTTAGAAGTTAAATGTTCAAGTATAGTAACTTTATTATTAATTAAGAAGTCAGGGTTAACTAATGTATCGTTATTCTGAGCTTCTAATAAACAGTACATTGCTGCAAGAGGTTTATAGTCTCTTACTTGTATACTGAAAAACTCTTCTAAGTCGTACCCTTCTTTTATAGAGGAGATTAAATTATACTTTTGAGTCTTAAGTGTATTTTGGTTTAACTTTCTAGATATCTCAGTAATAGAAGATACTACAGTTTCTGCTTTATGTTCAGTTAAGTTTGTATTCTTAAGTATATACTCATAAAGTTTTAACTCTTTACCTAAGGCTGTCTTAGGGCTAAAGTACTTCTTGAGTATGCTTAAGGCTGCTGATTCATTTCTAGACAAAGTGTCTGCTGCTATCTGTTTCACTAGCAGTTCATAAATCAAACCTGTATTCTTAAACTTTGAATGTTTTATCTTCATAATATACGGTTGCTATATATAAATATGGTTTAGTTATCTAAATCCTTAAGTTGATTTGTATCTAATAGTTTACTATTGTCAATTTTCTTCTTTTCGAAAATTAATTCTTTATCAACTTTAAAGGAATCCTTCATCTTATGGTACATTATTTCTGATGTTGTTGTGTTGATTTCATTAACGTTATCATTGTCAGATTCAAATCCTCCTTGCATTCCATGTACCCCTAACCTGTCTCTTCCTCCTAGTGGATCAGCATTAGTACCGTAAACAGACATTTTCTCTTTTGGTCTACCTCCTTCAGGTCCTATCTCATCATACCCTGGAGGAACTTGACCTCCTGTATCTCCTTTCTCTGTAGCAGTAGCTCTTCTACCGTACATAGACGCTAAATCATGAGGTGTCCCGTAAGATCTTCCTGATCTAGCAGGATCGTTACCTTCTGCTTCTAACTGTGCTACTCTAAAGATTCTCTTACTGTCTTCCCTAACTAACTCTCTTTCTTCCATATACTGATCTTCTGATAAGTTAAAGATTTGATCGTATATATAGTCTGTAGAGAACATTTTAGAATCTTTCATTTGATTAGCTAAATCTATCTTCTCTTTCATAAGAGCAACTTTTTCCTGTTCAAAGATAATAGAAGGATTAGTTAACTTAATTTCAAAGTTAGTTAAGTTTTCTCCTGTAAATCCTTGAGTGTATAGATGCACTAAAGCAATCTTAGTTAACTCTGATTCAAGTATTTTTTGTATTCTTTCAACTGTTCTAGCAAACCTAATGTCCTCTGCTGCTAAGGTAGCTTTACCGTTTAAATCACCTTCATACCCGAAGTATGCTTTTGGTATCTTTAATGCTGCAAAAAGCTTAGATTGTAGGTATTGTATATCGTTTGTACCGTCGTAATCTAATCCTTTAGTAGTCTCTATTCTAGTAGAAGCATCTCCTCCCCTTACAGGTACGTAGAAATCTTCCATCATGTTTTGCATGTTAAACTTCAAATTGTATTGACCAGTCTTAGGGTCTACAAATGGAGTCTTCTTCATAGTGTTAATAGTCTTTTGCATGAACTGGTCTACTTCTGCTGGTGGTATAGACCCGACATTTACAAAGAATGTTCTTTTTTCTGGAGCTCTCATGATACGGTGAATTAACATCGCATCTTCCATTAACACTAATTGCTTGTATATTTTACGACCTGGTTCAATATACGATCTACCGTATGGAAGGTAGTTAGTATCGGATATTAACCTAAAGTGAGCTACTTCGTAATTATCTAAGTAGACCACATTTTGATCTTTTTTTCTGTACATTGCATTTGGATCTGCTGCAGAAGCTAAGCCATTAGGATCTATAGCGAAAGCTACTTTAGTTGGGTTTTCAGGATCTAATCCCTCATACCTACTCATATTGTATACAGTGTAAGGAAGTACGTTATAAACTCCAAATTTTTCAGCTATTTCTAACTTTAAAAAGAAGTCTCCATACTTACACATATTACGTGTCCATGACCATAAGTTAAATTCTATGTTTAAAACATCATAGAATAGGTTATATAGTACCCTCTGTATGTTTTCGTCAGAAGATTTAATTGCTAAAACTTCTCCTTGGTCATTCTTAAGTGTAGCTTCATCTGATAATATGTCTAAAGCAGATGCTATAATAGGATCTGAGTCCATAGCTTCATAATCCGAATATAACTGAACTCTCATTGTCTGGTAGTTCATGTTAGGATTAAACATATTTCCACCACTGTTGTTATGTAGTCTTGAAAATCTATCAATCAAGGAATTATTTTCAAATTTCCCTGTTGATTGTATTTGATTCGTATCAGCCACTTTAAGCTGTGTTCCTCCAATGTTTCTAATAATTACATCAGATGAGAATAGTCTTTGCAGTCTGCTAAATAGTTTCTTATCAGCCATTAATAGTGTGTTTTTCTTAATATATAATAAATAGCTTGTTTATAACAACCAAGATATATCTTCTTCGCCGTAGCCCTGATCTATAATATACGGATTATCTTTCTGTATTCCAACTGAATTCATGACAGCTTTGTTCTTAGCATTTAAGTTTGTAAATGATGATAACTGTGCTCTTGCTAAGTCCATACCCTGTTGTCTCATTCTTAAAGCAGTATCCCTTACATATAATGCAGTTGCACATGATATTAGTAAATCATCATTATAGTTGGTCTGTGCTTGTGGTTTTCCGTTCTTCCACACAAATACTCTCATCTCACCTACTAGTCTCTTAGACTGTATAGTAACAGCTTTATCTCGTATATACTCTATTATCTTAGCGATTACTAAAGGTCGAGTTCTTACAGACATAGTAAAGCCTGGTACAAGTTTATCCCTTTCGTACTTGTTCATATAGGACTCTACTGTTTCCATATTCGAAGTAGAGCTGTAGTATAAATTCTTATATTGACGTTCAAGTACCTGTTCTATAGTAGCCCAGCCTATATTAGCGTTTTCTACTACTAGTAAAGCGTCATTGTATTCTGAGGCGATACCTACTAATACGTTCCCGTACTCTTTAGGGGATATCTTCCCTTTGTACTCCCCTACCTGTACACAGTTTTCTATGTCAAAGATGTGAAATGCAGAGTAATCAGCAGCGTCTCCTCTTGCGACATCGGCTACTACCATATACGATTTAGTGTAGTCTGGTTGCTCCCATATCCATAGGTTGCTGTCTACCCCTCTTTTTTCCATTGGCTCTTTTACGTATGTTTGCTCAATAAAAGATATGTCATCCGGTTCAAATACTGTTGCTCCTGAGGCAAGAAAGTCACAGTCACATTCCTGTCCTGCCATACGTGGACCTAGATCCCTGTCTTGTTGATCTCTCCATGTTTGATCTCTTTCAGGATGAACTGTCCAAGGGAGTCGAACTGGTACAAATGAATTTTCTCCTGTTTCTGCTTTATCCCATGTTTGATGAAACCAGTTACCGATTCCGTTAG
>TARA_R110002153_G_scaffold124543_14_pt1 | contig 15094 bp, 14 predicted proteins | sample TARA_R110002153 | Tara Oceans TARA_R110002153 (sample SAMEA4398193) | marine metagenome | biome: Polar Biome; feature: [SRF] surface water layer (ENVO:00010504); material: water (ENVO:00002006), including particulate matter (ENVO:01000060) such as... | depth 5 m
AGATATCATCTCCGGGCAAATTAATACCTTTAATGGTAGCGATCCGAATGCCTTACCTGGGCCAGAAGAGGCTGATACTTTTACTGCGGGATTTGTCTGGACGCCTGATTTTAATGGCATCGAAGATTTTACCTTATCTGTGGATTATTACGATATTGATATTCAAGATATTATCGGTAACTTCTCCGCTCAGGAAATTCTGGACGGCTGTTATATTGATGGTAATCCGGTTGAGTGCACTAAAATTCACCGGGTAGGTGGAGATTTAACCGGCTCCAGTGCCGGCCTCGACCAATTTACCACCAACTTAAACTTCCTGCGTGCTGAAGGTATTGAGATAGGCTTTAATTTTGGATTCGATTTGAGCGACATGGGCAGGCTGACGTTTTCCGGCAACATCAATAAGTACCTGACACAGGAATCACAAAGTTCAACTAACGTGCCAGTTATTGATTGTAAAGGCTATGTTGGCACAAGTTGTGATCCTATTTCAGACTTACGTTGGATCCAGCGTACTACTTGGGAGTGGAACGATTTAACCGTATCCATGCAATGGCGTCATATTAGTTCTGTGGACGTTGAGCTGCCCGAAGTGGACTTACGTTTTGCCGAGTTCAAAAGTATCGATTCCTACGACTATGTTGACCTATTCGCTAGTTACCAAGTAACAGAATACGCAAACATCACTTTTGGGGTAGACAATCTGTTCGAAAAAGATCCACCTGTAGTTGGTAATGATTTAGGTGACACCAGTTCTAACAATGGTAATACCTTCCCCAGTAACTATGATCCTCTCGGTCGAGTGTTTCGAGCAGGACTAAAGTTCAGGTTTTAATGACGACAACCCATAAAAAATAACCAACGGGGCCTCAGGCCCCGTTTTTTTGACTGTTACTCAGATTGACCTAGCCAAGCAAAGCGCGGTTGATGTTTACCGTTCACCTTTACTTCTTCTACAAACATTTCTAAAGGCCTAACCCACAAATCACCCTCCCCATACAGTGGACGGTAGACCACCAGTTCACTTTCATCTTCTGAGTGTTTAGCTAGGCCAATGACCTGATATTCGTTGCCTTTATAATGACGATACTTTCCAATTTTTATGGACATCTCAAACCTCGTAGTTAGCAGTTATATTTAAAGCGCAGCAAGTTGTTTTTGTCTCATTTGTTGCTTGAAAATCACGCTTAATTGCAGTGCAATTATAGTGAAGCTAGCTAATAATAAGCCGCGCCAATCAATGAGATTAAGAATAAACCCTGCACTTAATGCGGCCATGGCTTGACAACTAAAGACCAAAAATTCATTTAATCCTTGGACTTTAAATTTTTCATTTGCCTGATAAGTTTGCGCCAATAACACAGTACCGCCAACAAACAAAAAATTCCAACCAATGCCTAATAATACCAAGGCACTCCAATAATTTAGCCATTCGTTGCCAGTTAGTGCAATTAGTATGGTGGCGACATAAGAACTTAATCCCAAATAAATGATCTTCGAGGTACCTAATTTACTGATTAACCAACCGCTAAATAGCGATGGAAAAAACATCGCGAAAATATGGCTTTGGATCACCCACTTGGTATCTTGTAATGAATAGGCTTGGTGAACGTGCATATGCACAGGTGTAGCCGTCATAATAAAGCTCATCAATGCATAACCTACTACTGAAGCCGATACCGCCAAAATGAAGACTGGTTGGCGTGCTATCAGGCTTAGTTTTCGACCTGTATCAGCTGATTTTGTGGTGACTACGTGGGTATTATCAATCTTAGTAAACAAGAGACTGCAGAGTATTAGCAGACCGGACATTAGATAGAAGGCACCCACAAAGGCTTGGTCGCTAATCAGTTGACCAAAAGTAACTAATTCGGGGCCTAAAACTGCCGCAACTAATCCTCCCAGCAACACAGTCGAAGCGGCTTTAGGCATCAGCTCAATGCTAACCGACTCCATAGCTGTAAAACGAATTTGTTGAATGGCAGACATCATCATGCCCAATAAAAATGCTGATATTACCAGTCCCCAAAAACTACTGTTAGCGATACTTGTGGCAGCAAACAAGGTAACAAATGCGCCAAGAGTGGTAGCCGTAATAAAAACGGGTTTTCTACCAAAGTGTTGCATTAAACGTGTAATAGGTACAACGCCACAAGCGGTACCCACAATACTCATGGCTAAAGGGAGTGTGGACCATTTAGGATCAGGCGTAAGCTGTGCGCCTAAGACCCCACCTGCCAATACCAACATAGTGACAGAACTCATGGCTAAAGCTTGAATTAGGGTTAATAACCAGACATTGGCAGGCATCTTTTGCACTAAGTTAAATTCCTCTGAATCAGGTAATTAATTGAATGTGTGGTTATTGTAATGTTTTTCTAAACTAATATATCTTCTATATTAGTCTTAACCTTACGAAGCAATATCCCAACGGAAAAAACCTTTTACATCAAAATCGGCACCTAAACGTTTATAAAATTTTATTGCTTTGAGATTATCTTGTTCAACCTCCCAACGAATACGACTCGCACCTTTGGTATTACATACGTCTTTAGCCTTAAGCATTAACTTTTCACCCACTGATTGTCCTCGGTATTTCTCCCAAACAAAAACATCATCGATGTTCATAAAGACTGAACCAGCCCAAATGGAGTAATTCCATGTATAGGAGCAATAACCTGCAACTTCTCCATCTATTTCTGCTAAGAGCACACCAAAAGAAGGGTTCTCGGCAAAGCCTGAATTTGTTAATTCCATTTTACTGGTTACCACGTAATGTTCTTGAGCATGATACTTGGCGATCGCCATAATTAATTCATGAACAATATCGACATCAGAAATGGTTGCTTCTCTAACAATTACCATAAATATCTCTAATCAAACTTAACTGCAAATTAATCAAAAAAACACTACTCGCTAAATAAACTAGACTCTAACAACAGACTCATTTGTTAACCTGTACCGCGCCGGCCGGTATGACTTGTCCCGAGTTCAGGTTATCTAACAAACGTAAAAACTAGTTGTTTATTTTCTTCTTCAGGGTCTGCCAAACCCACATGTAAACCCACCAGTCTAATGCCTCTATTAGATTGTCGTGAAAGACCTTCGGTTAACAATTCCAGAAAATACTCTTTGTCTAATAATTGGGATCTATGTTCGACTGTAGTTTGCTGGAAATCGCTGAATTTTAATTTGATGCCCTGACTTTGAATTTTGGCTTCTGACTTGGCTAATCGTTTTTCCAATAACGGAAAAAGACTGTCGATCATTTTTATACAGTCTTCTTTAGTGCGAATGTCTTGGGCCATAGTGCGCTCAACCCCTACAGACTTGCGTTGTCTGGAAAGGCTTAAGCTTCGGTCATCTAAACCGTGGCTACGATCCCAAATTACTGAGCCAAATTTTCCAAAACCTTTGATCAAGTCTTCAAAGGGAAACCGGCGCACGTCTGCACATGTATAAAGCCCGATATTGTTTAATTTACCTAAAGTGACTTTACCTACACCGGGGATTTTGCCAAGAGGTAATCCAATAACAAAGTCGTCTAGTTTGTCCGGTGTGATGACACAGATACCATTGGGTTTATTTTCGTCACTGGCAATTTTAGCTATAAACTTACATGGTGCTACACCAGCTGATGCGGTGAGTTGAGTCTCTGAGAAAATAGTTTGTCTGATATCTTCGGCGATTAAGGTCGCACTACCTGAAAACATCGAGCAGTCAGTGACATCTAGATAGGCTTCATCTAATGAAAGAGGTTCGATTTTGTCTGTGTAGCGGCTAAATATTTCACGTATTTGTTGTGAAATTTCGCTGTATAGGGCCATTCTGCCAGGAGCTAATACTAAATCGGGGCAAAGTTTTAAAGCGTGGGCAGTGGCCATGGCAGAACGTACACCAAATTCTCGGGCTTGATAGTTACAGGTAGAAATGACCCCACGTCTATCAGAACTCCCCCCAATTGCTAAAGGCACATTTCGATATTCTGGATTGTCGCGCATCTCAACGGCCGCATAATAGCAGTCCATATCAATGTGGATGATCTTTCGCAAAATAGACCTAACAATATAGCTGTATATAAAGCCAGTATTTTGCCGGAATATAAGAATATTTCAATATATAAATATCAATATAAAAAAACGCCAGACTAGCTGGCGTTTGTTTCAGATATTATTTTTTCAGTGGATTATAGGATTTGGTCTTTTTTCCATTCATTCAATTTGGCTTCCCTAGCTTGTTCTTTTTCCAACCGCATCTTTTTACGATCACAAGGTTCAGGGCAATCACAGGCTTTAGCTATACCTAGTGCACCAAGTCCACCGCAGCTACCTGCAATAGACTTCTGTTGAAATATGTAGCCTACAGACATGGCGACTACAACAACTAAAAAAAATACAAATGCGAGAATAAAGGTACTCAAAATTTGACTCCAATAAGGTCATAAATTAACAAAAATGATTTTAATAAACAGTTACAAGCTGTTCAAATCTGGCACTAGTATACTCGTTAAAACCGTCTTTTTCTTTAGTAATGAGTATTACTGCAATATCGTATTTTGTTGCTAAGGCTAGTGCTTTATCTTTACCCATTACAATTAGGGCAGTGGCCAACCCATCGGCTGTCATTGAAGAAGGATGGATCACTGTGGCAGACACTACATTATGGGTAATTGGGTAACCAGTGTTTGGGTTAATTAAGTGTGAATAACGAATTCCGTCCTGTTCGTAATAAATACGATAATCGCCGGAGGTAGCTACAGCATTATCACCTATGCTGATAATTTCTTGCACCGCACGTTGTTGAGCTTGGGGTTTTTCAATGGCTATTTTCCATGGGATGCCTGATGCTTTTAATCCTGAGATCCGCATTTCGCCACCGATTTCCACTAAGAAGTTTTGGATTTTATGAGTCTGTAAAAGTTCAGCAACTTGGTCTACGGCGTAACCTTTAGCAATGGTTGATAAGTCTACATAGAGATTTGGGATCGTTTTACTAGCCCAAGTTGGCCCAATTGTTAATTTATCTAATCCAACTAATTGTTGGGTAGCCTGAATAAGTTCATCTGATGGGATCTTTTCTGGGCGACTTTTGGGACCAAAACCCCATAGATTGATCAGTGGGCCAATGGTTACGTCTAATAAGCCTGAACTCATATCACCTAAACGTTTTGCTTCGTTTAACACCTCTATTGTCTGTGGTGACATAGTGAAGGGTTCAGTACTGTTCCATTGATTAAACTGACTCAGCTCTGAGTCGTTAATATAGGTAGACATTAATTGATTAATCTTAATCAACAATTGGTCTATCTGGTGTTTAATCTTTTTTTCATCTAACCCATCAATTGGTACAAATTTAACGTTGTATGTGGTGCCCATTGTTGGGCCAGTTAGGTGGGTTTCTTGCACTTTAGCTGGTGAGCAGCTTAAGAATATTACGGTAATAATAGCCGCTAACTGAACTTTAAAGAGCATTTGCATAGTGTTTTGGGCCTATAAGAAAAGGGGCATAAAGCCCCTTATAAATCTGTTACTACATTAAAGCTTTGAGGTTATTAACCGCCGAAGTCATCCAACATAATGTTTTCGTCTTCAACACCTAATTCTTTAAGCATGTTGATCACGGCTGCATTCATCATAGGTGGACCACACATGTAGAATTCACAATCTTCAGGTGCTGGATGATCTTTCAGGTAATTCTCCAACAATACGTTGTGAATAAACCCAGTATCGCCTTTCCAGTTATCTTCAGGTTGTGGATCAGATAAAGCAACATGCCACTTAAAGTTGTCATTTTCTTTTTGTAGCATATCGAAATCTTCAACATAGAACATTTCACGCAAAGAACGAGCACCGTACCAGAACGTCATTTTACGAGATGTCTTTAATCTACGAAGTTGATCAAAGATATGTGAACGCATTGGGGCCATTCCTGCACCACCACCCACAAATACCATTTCAGCATCAGTGTCTTTAGCGAAGAACTCACCAAATGGACCTGAAATAGTGGCTTTATCACCTTCTTTCAAGCTCCATATGTAAGATGACATTTTACCTGCTGGTAAAGACAGATTATTAGGTGGCGGCGAAGCAACTCGCACGTTCAACATAATAATACCTTCTTCTTCAGGATAGTTAGCCATTGAATAGGCGCGTATTGTTTCGTCTTCTACTTTAGATTCGATATTGAAGAAACCAAAACGTTCCCAATCACCACGATATTCTTCAGGCACATCGAAGTCTTTATATTTAACATGGTGAGGCGGCGCCTCAATTTGAATATAACCACCAGCACGGAAAGGTACACTTTCACCATTAGGTATTCTTAGTACTAACTCTTTGATAAAAGTAGCTTTGTTATCGTTAGAAATAACTTCACATTCCCACTTTTTAACGCCAAATATTTCTTCTTCTAGCTCAATATTCATGTCTTGTTTGATAGACACCTGACAAGATAAACGACAACCATGTTTGGCGTCTCTTTTGCTAATATGATCAAGTTCTGTTGGCAGAATTTCTCCACCGCCCTCTGTAATATCAACACGACACTGGCCACATGAACCACCGCCACCACAAGCTGAAGAAACAAAAATACCAGCATTTGCCAAGGCACCTAACAGTTTATCGCCAGGCTGGGCTGTAATGGACTCTTGTGCACCACCATTAATGGTAATAGTTACTTCGCCTTCTGGTACCAGCTTAGATTTTGCAAACATGATGATAAGCACTAACGCTAAAACGATAGCGATAAACATGCCTACACCAAGAAAAATTTCATTATAATTCATATCTATTCCTCAGAAGGCCGCTTATAGCGAGACGCCGGTAAATGATTGGAAACCAAGGGCCATAAGTCCAGCGATCATAAATACCGAACCTAAACCTCGTATACCTTCTGGCATATCAGCGTATTTAAGTTTTTCACGTACTGCGGCTAGTAGGGTGATAGCAATCGCCCAACCTAAACCACTGCCTATACCGTAAACTATGCTTTCAGTGAAGTTGTATTCACGTTGAATTGCGAATGCTACACCACCAAAAATTGCACAGTTCACTGTGATAAGTGGTAAGAAAATTCCCAATGCGTTGTATAACGCAGGGAAAAACTTATCCAAGCTCATTTCCAATATTTGTACTAAGGCAGCGATAACGCCAATAAAAGTCAAAAAGCTCAGAAAGCTTAAATCTGCTTCTGGGAAACCTGCCCAACCTAGTGCTCCGGGGGCAAGGATATTCACAAATATAACTTGGTTAACCGGTACCGAAATCCCTAAAACTACTATTACTGCTACACCTAAACCCATGGCAGTTTTAACTTTTTTGGATACTGCCAAAAAGGTACACATACCAAGGAATAAAGACAAAGCCATGTTTTCAATGAAAACTGATTTAACAAAAATACTGATGTAATGTTCCATGAATTACTCCTTCGGCTCGACTTGTGCTGGACGTATTGTACGAATTGCCCAGATTAGGCCACCAATCAAAAAGAACGAACTGAAAGGTAAAATCAATAAACCATTACCTTGATACCAGCCACCATTTTGAATTAAAGGTAAGATTTCAAAGCCTAATAGAGTACCAAAACCCAATAACTCTTTGACGGTACCAATAATGATTAACACTAATGAATAACCTAAGCCATTACCAATACCATCGAGGAACGACATCAGAGGTGGACTCTTCATGGCATAGGCTTCAGCCCGTCCCATTACAATACAGTTAGTAATAATCAAGCCAACAAACACCGAAAGTTGTTTGGATATTTCGTATGAATAGGCTTTTAATATTTGGTCAACCACTATTACCAATGAAGCAATAATCGTCATTTGAATAATAATCCGTACACTTGAAGGTATTTGTTTACGGATCAATGAGATAAATAAATTAGAGAATGCCGTTACTGTGGTTAGTGCTAACGCCATAACCAAGGCAGTTTCTAATTTGGTAGTGATTGCCAGTGCCGAGCAAACGCCCAGTACTTGCAATGCAATAGGGTTATTGTCCAGAATGGGTCCGAGCAATACCTTTTTCATTTCTTTAGTTTCAGCCATTGTGCGAACCCCTTACGATTTCCAAGTCTGATTTTTAAGGTATGGCCCGTAGCCATTCTCACCTACCCAATAACTAAGTGTATTTTGTACACCATTACTAGTGAGTGTAGCGCCCGAAAGTGCATCAACCGCATATGGATTATTTGCGTTATCACCTTTCTTAACCTGAATGGCTACTTCACCGTCGTTATATAACTTTTTACCATCCCACTTTGCTTTCCATTTTGGGTTGAGTACTTCGCCACCCAGTCCAGGGGTTTCTTTCTGTTGATAGTAAATTAGTTCACGTACTGTGTTGCCATCAGAATCAATGGCTAAAAAGCCATACATCAAATCCCATAAGCCACTGCCATGAACTGGCAGGATTAACCGCGTGACTTCACCTGCGTCATTTTTGACAATGTATACACTAGCAATGCTGGCACGTTGTTGAAAACCTACGTTACTACCTGTTACCTTGACCGTATATTCAGGCATCTTGGCCGCTTTATACATGTCATAGTCTTTTGTTGGTTTCTCAACATATTGACCAGTTTCAAGATTGACAAATTTTTCTTCGATATATTTATCAAAGGTTCCGGCGATATCGCCAGCAGCCAACTCGGATAAGCCCGCCGCTTCTACAATATTTGACTGTTTATCTATTGCAACATTGGTTTGCTGTAAATCACGCAAGCCAACGGCTGCACCAGATACAATAATGGAGCAAACCAAACATACAGCAACAACAACACCTATAGTTTTACCTAGAGTTTCTTTTTTAGCCGACACGGGCGATCCTCCGTTTAATATTGCTTTGGGCGACAAAATAGTCAAACAAGGGTGCCCACAAGTTAGCGAATAAGATTGCCAACATCATACCTTCTGGGAAAGCGGGGTTAATCACGCGAACCATCACACACATAGCACCAATTAATATCCCGTACGCCCATTTTCCTTGATTAGTAAATGATGCCGATACTGGGTCGGTAGCCATAAAGAACATACCAAAAGCAAAGCCACCCGTTACCACATGCCAATACCAAGGCATAGCGAACATTGCGTTGGTATCACTACCTACTAAATTTAATAAGGTGCTAAATGCAGCGCCACCTAATAGCACACCTAACACAATTCGCCATGAGGCAATTCTCAAGTAAATGATAAACAGGCCACCAAGCATAATAGCTAAGGTTGACACTTCACCCACTGAACCCTGAATATTGCCAAAGAATGCATTCCACCAATCAGCATTTAAGCTCCAATCAGTGATGCCACCGGCAGCAGCTTCGCTTAACTTAGTTGCACCTGAATAACCATCAGCAGCTACCCAAATTGCATCACCTGAGATTTGCGCAGGATATGCAAAATAAAGAAATGCACGTCCAGATAATGCTGGGTTGAGGAAGTTACGTCCTGTTCCACCAAAAATTTCTTTGGCAATGACAATACCAAATGTGATACCTAAAGCCGCTTGCCATAAAGGAATCGTTGCTGGTAGGGTAAGGGCGAATAAAACAGAAGTAACAAAAAAACCTTCGTTAATTTCATGTTTACGCACTGAAGCAAACAATACTTCCCAAAAACCACCTACCGCAAACACAGTTGCGTAAATAGGTAAAAAGAAACAGGCTCCGTAAAACATCATGCCAAGCCAAGTGCTATCTGCATTTAGCTGGCCACCTAACATTTCAAACAAACCTGCTTGCCAGAATGCGGTTGCGGTATCCGCCCAACTAGCACCTTCTAAAATAGCGAAGTGCGCTTGATGCCCAATGTTGTACATGCCGTAAAACATGGCTGGGAATGTCGCCATCCACACCATGATCATGATACGTTTTAAATCAATACTGTCTTTTACATGGGTAGTCGATTTTGTGACTGTGCCCGGTGTGTAGAAAATGGTCGCTGCTGCTTCATATAGCGCATACCATTTTTCGTATTTTCCACCCGCTTCGAAATCAGGTTCGATTTTATCTAAAAATGCTCTTAAGCCCATGATTAACCCTCTTTCTCAATCTGCTCTAAACAATCACGCAGAATCGGCCCATAGTTATATTTGCCTGGGCAAACATAAGTACATAACGCCAAATCTTCTTCGTCTAGCTCCAAGCAACCTAAACTTTGCGCCCCATCTGTATCACCAGAGATCATATCTCTTAGCAATAAAGTAGGCAGAATATCTAACGGCATAATACGTTCATAGTTACCGATGGGCACCATAGAGCGATCAGAACCGTTAGTGGTAGTTGTCATACCAAAAAGTTTCTTAGGGCTTAAATGCCCTAGGTAAGCGCGGGTTATTGAATGTTGATTTACGCCAGGTTTTAACCAACCGAATAGTTCTTTTTCACGGCCTTCGCGCAAAATAGTTATTTGGTTGTGGAATCGACCTAAATAACCGTGCACGCCGTGGGCATGATTACCTTGTAATACTGAGCCAGATAATATGCGGACATCGCCTGCATTGGCTTCATTTGCGGTTAGTTCGGTCACATCGGCACCCAACAAGGTGCGCACCAAACGAGGATCCTTCGCTTCTGGGCCACCTAAGGAGACGACTTTACGATTATCTAATTCACCTGTAGTGAATAAACTGCCAATCGCTAATACGTCTTGGTAACCCAGATGCCAAACTTTTTTGCTTTGGCCTACCGCATCTAAGTGATGAATGTGAGTACCAACTAGCCCTGCAGGGTGAACACCAGAAAACTCATTCACTTCAACGCTGGCATTGCCAGTAGCAATCTCAGCGCCTGGCGCTTTGTTAACAAAAACTTTGCCATCTGTTAAGCGACCAATAACCTGCAACCCGTTAATAAAATCTTCGCTACGTTCAGCAATGATTATCTGTGGATCGCCAGCCAGTGGATTGGTGTCCATTACACTAACAAAAATTGAATGAGGTTTTGAATCAAGTGCTGGAGACTTGCTATAAGGACGAGTCCTAAAGGCTGTCCACATGCCAGAATTGACTAAGTTCTCTTGTACTTTAGCCGCATCTAATGATGCTAGTTCGGTGCTGCTATATTTAGCAAACACTTCACTGTCATCACCTTCAAGTTGAATAACAACCGATTGCAAAACACGTTTTGCACCACGGTTGATTGCAACTACATTTCCGGCAGCCGGGGCGGTGAATTTGACGCCAGGATTCTTTTTATCTTCAAAAAGAATCTGACCCTTCTTCACTTTGTCCCCTTCTTGGACATGCATAGTTGGACGCATGCCAATATATTCTTCACCCAAAATAGCCACTCTAGTTACAGAGTTTCCATCTTGAATTGTTTGTTGTGGCGCTCCCTGAATCGGAAGATCTAACCCTTTCGTAATTTTTATCATACGCAATAGCACTACTCTAAATTAATACACAGCACCATTAGGCTCTTTTAATACAGTCGTCCATGCACTGTATATCAGTAAACAAAAACCTAATGGTGGTGAGTATCGTCAATCAATGACTAATTAATAAGCTACAAATAACTTGTATAGCTAGATAGAAGTGTCTAAATTTCTTTAAAAATTTATGCTCTTGGCAAAACTTAAACAAAATTATAAAAGACACCTACGCTTAGCCTCGGAATTTTAGCATTAACCAGTGTATTTCTTCCACGCAAATTGCTGTTTAAACACATTTATTTTGTGGTTTTTATTCATTTTGAGTTGATTTGGCTCTTTCAAAGGCAGACTAAGTTTACAGAAATAAAAAACCGCCAGATTTGACGGTTTAAATTTAATGTTTTTTTAACTTATTGTTTACAAGTGGTTAATGTTACCAATCGACCAAAGTATCAACTTCAGCATCGTAATCGACTCCAGATACGTCAAAACCAAATAATTTCAAAAATTCATGGTGATAACCCGCATAGTCACTTAATTCATGAAAATTCTCTTGAGTCACTTGATCCCATAAGGCTTTAATTTTCGCCTGAGTTTTATCATTGGTTTCTTTACTATTCATATATAAACGCCCTAGCTCATCCGTTTCGGGTTGTGCTTGGGTTAATTTATCAGTAAATAAATCATATATTTGTTCGATACAACCTTGGTGTGTGCCTTCTTCTTTCATCACTTTATAAATAAGTGAGATATATAAAGGCATCACCGGAATAGCCGAACTTGCTTGTGTCACTAAGGCTTTTAAGGAAGAAACATAAGCCTGAACATTTTTACTTGCCTTACTTTTCACAATGGCAGCAGCAGCACGATCTAAATCTTCTTTGGCTTTACCAATAGTCGCTTGACCATAGATTGGCCAAGTTAATTCTTTACCTACATAGGTATAAGCAGTGGTTTTGCAGTTGTCTGCTAATAGGTCTGCTTCATCCAGCGCCTCTAACCACAATTCCCAGTCTTCGCCGCCCATGACTTTGATGGTTTGTTGAATTTCATCATCATTGGCTGGCTCTAGAGCAATCTCATGAATTAGGTTTTTATCGGTATCGTAGGTTTTGGTCTTATAAGCTTGACCCACAGGTTTTAAGGTCGACTTATAGACTTCACCTGTTTCAGGATCGGTTCTTCTTGGCGACGCTAGGCTATAGATGATTAAGTCTACTTTGCCCATATCGGCTTTCAAAGTATCGATTACTTGCTGTTTGAGTTCTTTTGAAAACGCATCACCGTTTAAGGTTTTTGCATACAATCCCGCTGCAGATGCTTTAGCATGGAACCCCGCGGTATTGTACCAACCAGCGGTACCGGTTTTACGTTCTGTAGGTGGTTTTTCAAAACACACACCTAAGGTATTAGCACCACCTGCAAATGCAGCAGTGATCCTAGAAGCCAGTCCATAACCAGTTGAACTGCCAATTACCAATACGTTTTTAGGCGCATTGCTCAGTGCTCCCTGAGCTTTAACATAATCAATTTGTTGTTGAACACTAGCCGCACATCCAACTGGGTGAGCATTAGTACAGATAAAGCCTCGAATTTTCGGCTTAACAATCATAGTTACGTCCTATTTAAAAATTTCAACGCATTGTAATGCTACTCAGCGCTTAAACACATCTGAACAGCTAACAAAGTTACAAAGGGTTATTGGTATTTTCCATTTATTGGATATCAATAGCACGATTTTTGTAATACTCAAACTCTGATATTTGATGGTATTTCATGACATTAGTTTGAAAATCAGAATAAGACTTATACACTTTCTTGAACATAGGGTCTGCGTCTGACTGTTCTTGCATTACCTCAATTGAAGCCTTTTTTAATGCCAGCATCACATCTGCTGGCAGTGGGCGCATATCTACACCATGAGTTTCGACTAAAGCCTGCATGGCTGCATTGTTTGCGGCTGTATACTCATCCCACATATCTTGATTGACTGCACGAGTGGCCACTTCAATGATAGCTTGTAAGTCATCTGGCAATGCTTCGAATGCTTGTTTGTTGACCATAAACTCCAAGGTCGCGCTTGGTTCATGCCACCCAGAGTAATAATAATATTTGGCCGCTTTATATAAACCAAAAGCTAAATCGTTATATGGTCCAACCCACTCAGTGGCGTCTATCGCGCCAGACTGTAGTGATGTAAATAACTCACCGCCAGTTAAAGCAACAGGAATGCCTCCTAGTTTTTTAAGTACTTCGCCACCTAATCCGGGAATGCGCATTTTTAGACCTTTGAGATCTTCAACACTGTTGACTTCTTTTTTGAACCACCCCGCCATTTGTACCCCAGAATTTCCACCTGCAAAGGGGATCAAATTAAAAGGTGCATATATCTCACGCCATAATTCCATGCCACCACCATAGTGCAGCCATGCATTCATTTCGGTAGCGTTCATGCCAAAAGGAATAGCGGTGAAAATCTGTGATGCGGGTGCTTTTCCTTTCCAATAATAAGAGCCAGAATGGCCCATTTCAGCCGCTCCACTTGAAACTGTATCAAACACTTCAAAACCCGGCACCATTTGACCTGCACCAAATACTTTGATTTTAAGGCGCCCGTTAGACATACGTTCGACATGTTTAGCAAAGGTTTCTGGTGCTTTACCTAATCCAGGAAAGTTTTTAGGCCAAGATGTTACCAGTTTCCATTCATAAGTTTGCTGTTCGACTTGAACGCTGGGTACGGTAGAAGATTGCTCGCCACAAGACAAAAGGAACATGCCGATTGTAACCAAAACACATAACTGCAACAATTTCATATATAGACTCTCTAAAGCAATGAAGGTAACCAAGTTATCAGATTTGGCCAAATGGCTAAACATGCTAACAACAATAATTGTATGCCAATAAAGGGGGCAACCCCTCTGTAAATGTCCGATGTCTTCACTTCTGGTGGCGCCACGCCACGCAAATAGAATAAGGCAAAGCCAAAGGGCGGTGTTAAAAACGAAGTCTGTAGGTTAACGGCAATCATGATCCCTAACCAAATTGGGTCAACTCCCATAGCTAATAATACTGGAGCAACTAAAGGCACCACCACAAAGGTGATTTCGATAAAATCCAAAATAAAGCCAAGTAAAAATATCACCACCATCACTAATAACACTGCAGCAAATACACCGCCGGGTAAGTTAGCAAATAATTCTTCTATGAGTTCTTCACCACCAAAACCACGAAACACTAGTGAGAAAATTGATGCGCCAATTAGAATTAAAAACACCATAGATGTAACTTTGGTGGTGGACATCATGACGTCTTTTAATTTCTGTATATCTAGTTGTTTGTTGATTAATGCTAAAATCAAAGATCCTGCGGCACCCACACCAGCCGCTTCAGTGGGTGTGGCGAAACCACCTAAAATCGAGCCAAGTACAGTCAAAATTAGTATAAGTGGTGGAAATAGCGCGGCAAAAAGCCCTATGTTAGAAATAGGTTCATCATGGAGATTTTTATTGATGGATGAATCGATTTGTCGACTGGCAAAAATGAACACATAGAGTAAATACATGGCCACCAATAACATTCCTGGTATTAATGCACCCACAAATAAATCGCCAACAGAGACTGATTCGGGTGAAAATACACCCATACTTAATTGTGCTTGTTGAAAGGAGCTAGATAACACGTCGCCCAACAAAACTAAGGCGATAGAAGGAGGAATTATTTGGC
>TARA_R110002153_G_scaffold139860_8_pt1 | contig 15082 bp, 12 predicted proteins | sample TARA_R110002153 | Tara Oceans TARA_R110002153 (sample SAMEA4398193) | marine metagenome | biome: Polar Biome; feature: [SRF] surface water layer (ENVO:00010504); material: water (ENVO:00002006), including particulate matter (ENVO:01000060) such as... | depth 5 m
ATTGATTCGCGCAATTGTTTAGGGCTACTTTCGCTGTCTTTTGTGATGGGTCCCAAAGACTCAATAGTTATATACTTGCTGACCTTCTCTGGAAAACAACTGGTATACATAGAGCCTATAATACCGCCCATAGAATGGCCTAATAAAATAAAGTCATTCCAATTCTGAGATTCAACTAATTCATGCACATCATAGACAAAATCGACTAAGTGATAATGTGCATCCTTGCTTCTGTGATCAGATTTACCGTGCCCCGCAAAATCGATGGCAACTATATAATAATCTTTGAGATACGCAGACAGTGGAATAAAGGTGGCTGCATTATCTAACCAACCATGTAATGCAAGCATGAGAGGTTTGCTTGGATCGCCAAATGCTAAACCTCGAATAGTGATATAACGTAACGGAAATTCTAATTCTTGCATAATTCATCCATAAAAAAACGGCTATCAGAGATACCGAGTGAGGTATGACATGAGTAGCCGTTGAAACGCCTGCTTTAAGCGAAAGCAGGTAGCGATAAACTAATTGCTTTTGCTAGCAGCCGGTTTTGTTTTTGCAGGGCTACTTCTGGTGTGATGCGTGCTACGTAATATGACCCGATTATTAAACGGGCGATTATACCAACCGTATCGCCAGTAATCATAAGGCCAAACGTTGATCATATTCACATCAACTTGTTGAATCTCTTTCCATAAGAAGTAACCAGTGGACGCAAGCGTCGGGAAAACATACTCGTGTTCTCCTACCATGCCTTTTTCCAGACGAGTAAAGTCGCCGGTGAATGTCATGGTACGTCCTTTTTTATAGACCATAGGATCTAAAAACCCTTGCACATAGACGCGGAATCGACCAATACTTTCATCTCCTTGCAATGGACGACCATAACTGCGCAACGGGTAATAAACCATTTCAATTAAAGTATTGTCAGGTTTATTTTCAATTTTGGCGATAATACCGCCCCAACGAGCTTTTTGCCCGAGTACCTCTTTAGACTTAGATGCCGCATCTTCATAAGAAATCAAGTTACTGTCATTAGGCAATTGAATTTGCTTAGGTAGTGTCGAACACCCCGCTAACCAAAGCGTCACTAATAGGATGCTTAATTTGGAATACATAACCACCTCAAAAAAAACCACATTGAACTTACAATACTACAGATCAAAAGAGATATTAACTTAACATTTTGTGAATGGGTTGTTTCTAAACGTAACTGAGGCACTTAGATCAGGCGAAGGTATCAACCCCTAGGAGTTGTTGAATTTCATTACGCCGCTCTTCACGCGACACGCCTTGGTAGGTATCGATGGCGTTCTGTGAGCTAAAAGTAGAGGTATCGTCTGAGGTGGCTGGTTGACGAAATGAGTCCGCCTGGCTAAACACTTCAACCGAACCCTTGCGAATAATGTCTTGCACATCCTTAGCGCCACCAAGAGCTGATGCCACATCAGAATTGGTACTTTCTTGCTGTTTATTACGCTTAATCGCTTTGTCGTTTAATGGACTTTGTAAAGCGCTAACGGACGATTCGACTCTCACAGGCACTCCCATCAGTCATTAATTCAGTTGCTTAATAATATTCTTATAGCACAAATTTACATCTTTGCGCTATTAGCCTTTATTCCCGTCCGGGTAATTTTTTCCAAGTAACTTTATCGCGCAAATACACAGGCTCAATCTGTTCGATCTCTTTTGCTTGGCCTTTTTGAACACCATCTTCAACCAAAGCCAACATGAATTGTGCATCGGGATACAGTATATCTTTCAGTATATGTGGCCTTTGTTGTTCGTTAAGTGGGGCTAATAAAGCATCGTATGCGGCCCAGCCCGTTCCTACGCCATAGGCAGCTTGTTCACTTTGGTTGTTAAGCAATATTTCAGCGGCTTCTTCAGGTGGCAGTACCTGTTCCTCATTAACCAAGGTCGCTAAGCCGCCAATCGCTTGATAATGCGCAAAATATACTTCGCCCATGCGCGCATCTATCGCACAGTACACCTCATCGGCTTGATGCAGGTCAATCGCTTGTTGCGCCATAGCAGCCATGGTTGAAACACCTACCACATGCAAGCCTGTACCTAAGGCTAATCCTTGCAAAATACCTGTGGCAATACGCACACCCGTAAAACTGCCTGGCCCACGGCCAAATCCCAAATAATTAAGCTGACTTAATGATGTGCTGGCTTCTTTAAGTAGACCATCAATCATGGGTAAAATACGTTGACTGTGCTGCTGCGGACAAATATCAAATTGTTGATAGCGCTGTCCGTTTACTAGTAAAGCGACTGAGCAAGCCTCTGTCGCGGTATCAATGATCAAGAGATTCATTGTGCTTCCTTGTTAAACATATCGGGAGTATCCAAGCCATTATGCTCAGGTAAATTCTGATCGTCAGTCGACTCAACTAAATTGCTAGCGTTATCTTTATTATCTAGGTTTTGTTCAGCTAGTTGCAAAGAGGCCTCTTCTGTCGCAGATTGAGCGGCAGCCTTAGCTGCACTGTTAGCGTTATGCTTAGCGATTTTGTCGGCCTTTTTAGCGTCTTGTGCGTCAGCGTGTATTTCTTCTAGAAAAGCCAACGCATTCGGTAAATGTCGGGTGCGTCGCATATCCGGCAAACTGCGCAAAAAAGTTTTTGCATAGTCTTTAGTAACCAGTCGATTATCACAAATGACCAGCACCCCTCTGTCAGTTTCATCCCGAATTAAACGCCCTGCACCTTGTTTGAGCGCGATGGCAGCTTGGGGGATCTGCAACTGGCCAAACGGATTACCACCTGCTTTACGACAATCTTCAATTCTGGCTTGCAACAATGGGTCATCGGGCGATGCGAACGGTAATTTATCAATCAATACACAGGTCAAATCGTTTCCACGCACGTCAACGCCTTCCCAAAATGCACCAGTACCTAACAACACCGCATTATCGCTATTCACATAAGATTCTAGCAAAGCTCGCTTAGTTGTCGTGCCTTGCACTAGAATCGGATTATCTACTTTATCTTCAAGCATGCCAGCAATTGCGCGCAACGTCGCGTGACTGGTGAATAATAAGAAACAGCGCCCACCACTGGCCGCAATGAGTTTTATAGATATATCTAGCAAAGTCTGGCGCATCTCTCTGGCATTTGGCTCCGGTAAAAAGCGCGGTACACAGAGCATGGCCTGTTTTTGGTAGTTAAATGGACTATCCAGTGCCAAGGTCTTTGCTTGCTGTAAACCCATTTGACGTTGAAAATGCTCGAATCCGTCACCTACCATAAGGGTCGCTGAAGTAAAAATCCACGTACGCTCAGGAGAAGATATAATTTTTGAAAATTTCGCAGCAATACTCAACGGGGTCAAATGCAACACAATATGACGCATGGTTGTTTCATACCAAAGGCTGACACCTTTTTGATTCGCATCGGTGAGCCGGGTTAGCTTTGCACGGGCGTCACTGACACGTTCAAATATGCTGTCTAAATCTTTGTCTCTGCTTAGATGAAGTTTGATCACTTCATACAACACATTCAAAGAATCATTCAATTTACTGATTTGAGTTTGCACGTCGTCACGGGAAAGCATTTCACGCCAATTACCCTTTTGCGCCTTCTCAGGAAACAGCAAGCGCAGATCCGCAGAGATCATCTTGCACTTTTCGCCTGCGGTATGCAGCTGCTTGGCATCTTTGAGCGACGTACGATACACAAGTTCCAGATCCCGACTTAAATCGTGTAATTGTCTGCTGGATAACGACTCGCCAAAATATTCACTGGCAATATCAGGTATCTGATGAGCTTCATCAAAAATAACGACGTCAGCCTCAGGAATAAGCTCCCCAAAGCCAGTATCTTTTAGGGCCATATCAGCAAAGAACAAATGATGATTAACCACAACTAAATCCGCATCCAACGCTTTACGCCGTGCTTTTATCATGTAGCAATCTTCGTAATCTGGGCAATCTTTGCCGAGGCAGTTATCCATAGTTGACGTGACAAACGGCAGTACTTTAGCGTCTTCCGCCAGGGCTTTCATTTCCCCCATATCACCGGTTTTCGTCGATGTTGCCCAGCGCCGCACATCTGACAACTCCACCATAGTTGTACGATCGAGCAAGGTAGTGCTACTACCATGCTGGCGTAAACGGTGCAAACACAAGTAATTAGAACGACCTTTAAGTAGCGCAATTTTGCCATTTACCCCGATGGCTTTTTTAATGAGCGGTAAATCTCTGTGGAACAGCTGCTCTTGTAGGTTTTTGGTACCCGTTGAAACAATCGTTTTCTTTTTGGCTTGCAGTGCAGGTGCCAAATAAGCAAAGGTTTTACCCGTCCCAGTTCCCGCTTCAACAATCAAGGCGGACTTGTGCTCAATGGCTTCTTCAACCGCATTGGCCATATCAGTTTGCGCCTGACGCACTGTGAATCCGGGGATCGCTTGAGATAAAATGCCATCGGGGGCAAACAGTTTAGAAGACTTCGACATAGCGCGCAGTGCAAGTACCTTGAGATAAAAAGAGGGCGATTATGCCAAACTATGGGTTAGTTTTCAGAGTTTAATTATTCTTTGATTGATAAATAATTCTCGCTTTAGCAACCCCCGTCAGCAAATACTAAAGAACGGCCAGAAAGTCACCCCATGCTTCATCGATAAACAGTCATCATTAGCGGTACGCGCATTATTTTTAATTTACGCAACAAACACCTGCCATTCCCACGGTGCTAAGGTCAACGTAGTACTGGCGTCCAGCATTACCTCCTGTGCATCAGGCCATTTATGATATTGCCCATAACCGAGTGTGCAGAGCAATGTTATGTGCAAGTCTATGGCTGAAAAATTCAATATAACCAGTACTTTTCCTAACGCATCTTGCCTAACAAAACTAAAAACCTGTTGAGGATGAGAGTTTTCGACAAGCAACATGCGCGCGCCCCACAAACCATTGTGTAATGCACTTTTTGCCTTTTTTAATGAAATTAGATCGGCATATAAATCGCCTATTTTATGGGGATGCCAATCAATTGGGTCTCGCTCGAAAAACGCTAAACGTTTTGGGTTGCCAGCTTCCTGCCCATTGTAAATCAACGGCATTCCCTCACCCAATACAGACAAAACAATGGCGCATTCTAGCGCATCGCCGAATTGTTCAAACTGCGTACCATCCCAAGCGTTTTTGTCATGATTACTGACAAATGTCATACGCATAGATGCTTTCGGAAACGCTTTTTCGTTCCATGAATAGTATTTATAAAGCTTAGTCAGCGGCAATTTCCCCATAGCGATACCGTGCACAGTTTCATTCCAACTCCATGCATAGCTCATATCAAATGCATCGTAATGCAACTCTCGGGATTCCCACTCAGCCAGCATAAATATGGGTTTTAATTGGCTCAGTTCCTCACGTATTTGGGCCCAAAAATCTTGAGGTACGAAACCTGCCACGTCACAGCGGTAACCGTCGATATCGGCTTCTTCAACCCAGTAACGCATAGCACGAGCCATATAGGTACGAAGCCCAACATGACGGTAATCAAAATCAATAATATCGTCCCAATCCCACCAAGGGGTCGGAGTAAACTCACCTTTATGGTTACGCGCATACCAATTAGGGTGTTGGGTAACCAATATGTTATCCCACGCACTATGATTAGCGACCCAATCTATAATCACATACAAATCATGCTGATGTGCCGTGTGCACAAATTCGCGTAAATCTTCTAGGGCGCCAAATTCAGTATTCAGCGCGAAATAATCTTGCACGGCATAAGGGCTACCAAGGCTTCCTTTACGATTTTTACGACCAATAGGATGAATAGGCATTAACCATAATATTTTCACTCCTAACGCTTTTAAGCGTGGTAAATGTTCGATCGCAGCTTGCAAAGTGCCTTCATGGGTAAACTGGCGTAGATTAATTTCATAAATAACCGCGTCTTTGCTCCATTGGGGCGCATCGATATTCACCAATGGTTTAGGGGCATAATCGGAATGAGTCGACGTATCATTAATATGCATGAGAAATCCTGTTTACGTTTACACGGCCAGTGACTACAGTAGCGCAAGTAAATGCTGATTTCAGTTAGAATAATGGTTATTTAACTTCTCGCGCATCGTCATAATTTTATTAAAATAGCCGCGACACAAACTGATAAGCATTAGTCGAACTTTCGATGGGTTCGTCATTGGTTTTTAAGGCTTCTTGAGCTGCTGTGGCTGCAGAATTATTCCCAAAAAAATAACCCGCATAATCAAAATCAACGATCGCATCACTTACGGTACTACCGGTATAACCTTCAACCATTAAGTCAACAGCTGACAGCGCTAACCCTGTTGGGCCACCATACAAAAAGCCTCCCGCTAAGCTCGCCGCGGCGCTCATATGCTCACCGGTCATATCCTGATATAAGCTTGAAACTACTGGCACGTGCTGGGCAATGTTTACTGTATCAAATAATTCATTTAAACCAAATCCATCATCACCAAATGAAAACTGACTCATATTTTGTAGAAACGAATAACCTGACTCTGCTTCATTGCTTGCAGTGCTATCTTCAGTGCTGGTAACATTTTGTTCCGACATTGTGCCATCAGCGCTTAACAGCCCACTGAATAAACTACTGTGTAAATTAGCCAGCAAATTAGACTGCATAATTGAGAGAGATTCATCAGAAAAAGATGAGTCTATACCTGATAGCAAGCTAGTCGCACCGTCAGTACCTGCAGTGTCGCCTAATAACCCACCAAACAAGCTAGCATTAAGTGACGCCATTAACTGCTGTTGAATTTGTGAAAGGCTCTCGTCCGACGTCAGCGCGGTCCCTATTATTGATGTACTCGATGAAAGAGTCGATGTGGTGCTTGCCTCATAATCAGATGAAATAAGCGAAGCAAATAAACCGGTTGCCGCGACACTCGGAGCCTCAGTTGAGGTGGCGGAGTCAGACTGACTGGTACTATTTGCGTCAGAACCAATAAGATCAGTTGCTGCCCCTTGCATGCTCGCTAATATATCGGCGAAATATGCCCCGACCCCAGTCACACTTTCAAGAGAAGCCGATGTCGCAGAGTCAACAGAGGCGCTAACACCTGCCTCGCTGTTAGCCCCCAATAATAACGACGTATCAACCCCTTGAGTATTATTTAGCGAAAATTGTTCGATTATGCTCACCGTGTCCCCTGAATTTACGTTTATAAAAATTTGACCTTAATATCAATGTCTTATCAGAACCAATGAGGATAAATCAGAAAACTTACGTAACTTTGCAAAGTTGACTTTTCATTACACAACCTTGACACAAGCCATACAGACAAGCTTCAAAGGAATATGCGACCATCATTCTTTGCTTACTCATTTGAATATAAAGTCATGTTAATCAGAATCTTAACTGTAGGGGCGATACTTCTTATCACCGCTTGCAGCACCACAGTACCCAATGACGAGCAAGTCATAGCCAGCAGCCCAACAAACCCGAACGTACAACAACGGGCAATTGAAACCAAAGATTCCAGCTCAGGACCAGAGCGAGGCGACCCAGAGTTTCGCCCCGTCAGAGTTGACCCGTTCCCGGCGGTAAAAGTGCCAACCGGTTCATTATTTGATCCCGATAACCTTGTGAGCCTATATCAGCGTAACAATCGCTACCGGGTTGGCGACATGATTTTGGTACAACTGTCCGAGAAAACCTCGTCAAAGAAATCCCTCAATTTTAAACGAGACAAAAGTGGAAACTTCACCCTCGATCCCGTTACCGTCAATGCAGGCCCGTTAAAAATTGCCGGTGACAACCTCAACGCTGATTTTGAGCAAGAAAACGAGTTCGACAGTTCAGCAGAAACCAAACAAAACAACTCCCTGGAAGGTGACGTAACGGTTTACGTGCTTGAGATTATGCCCAATGGAAACCTGTTGGTCGCGGGTGAGAAATGGATGACCCTTAATAAAGGCGAGGAGTACATACGTTTTTCAGGTGAGATACGCCCCAGCGATATCGACAACGACAATACGGTTAGTTCGGTTAAAGTCGGTAATTCACGCATCGAATTTAGCGGCAAAGGCGAATTACAGGAAAATCAAGAGTCGTCCATTTTAGGCAAGCTCTTTGGTATACTTGAGTAAATGATGGCCTTACGTGCAAACACCTTCATTCATTTAATATCGTTGTTAACCTTTGGCCTATTCAGTGGCCATGCTTCGGCTGTTTGGTATCAGGGTAATGCGCAACTGGCTGTTGATGGAGCAGATTTGAATGCTATTCGGGTGGTTGCGATTAAAAATGCTATCGCCGATGCTTCATTTCAACATGGAATAATGATCACTGCCAAAGACATTTCACTAGATGGCTTGCTGCAAAGCAGTAAAACCGAACTACGCAGTGAAGGTAAGATAAGACGGGTAGAAATTCTCAGTGAAGAAGTGATTGATGATGTGCTACACGTGTATGTAAAAGTAGATATTGAGCCACTGTTCGATTGTAATCACGACAACTACATGCGAGCACTGCTGGTAACACAATTACCTGTTTTAAAACCGACACAAGCCAGTTATGGCGCCATATTCGATTTAGGCCCTCAGGTTAGCCGGCGAGTCGAGCAACAGCTACTATCAGATGAACTTGTGGCTAAAGTACAGTTAATCAATCAGGTTTTTATGCCGAAAAGTGTACTGCAAGAACCCACCTTTGGTTATATTTCGGACACTGCTCGCTACCTTGCCAATGAGTACCACAGCCAATTTGTACTCTTTGGTTATATTAGAGATATCAGCCTTTTTGAACAAACAACTAAAGGACTGATAAATGACGACGTCGCCCTTAGGCGAAATTTTACCTTTCAGTTATATTTATTCGATGCATTTAACAACAAGATGCTACTTAATCACAGTTACCATGGCGAAGCAGATTGGGACTTTAAAGCAACCTATCCCGTTGACACCTACAATAGCCTATTTTGGCGCAGTGATTATGGCCGGGTTGTATTAAATACAGTAAACAGTGCCGTCATTGATATCAGTAATACGCTTACTTGCCAAAAAACACTCGGCCAGATTATTCATAAAAATACGCAACATGTAGTGATCAATATTGGTAGTGAAATGGGTGTAGCCGAGGGCGATAGATTCCAGTTAATAAAGAGTGAATCAGTGCCCGCGCAAAACGGCGACATGTTTAACATGTTAACCAGTGAAACAAAGCATGTATTGACCGTTGTTAGCGTCGATGCGCAAACTGCAATTCTGACTAGCGACAACGCAAGCCTTTTCGATAATAGCCATCTTTTTGACCTTGTCAGTCCCCTATCCGGTTATTAGCACAAACCTCCAAACAAGAACTAACGGCATAGAAGAGGACGCTCATATAACACTTTTTACCTAGGTTTAAGAGACGAACCACTGGTGACTGATTATGCACCTACCACCAGGACAAAGCCGTTAAATGGTGCTAGAAAGCCGCGCGACAATATTGAGCTCGAAACCCTTCAGGGTCACGAATAAAATTCGCAACACAGCTTGCGCAAATACACCGTTGCCCTTTACTGCGCTGTGGTACTAAATCGATTAATCCTTGGGGTATGTTTTGCACAAAACACCAACAGTTTGGCTTTGGCTTAGCCACAGAATATGCCGCGCTATTGAATTGCTTCGGCGTAATAGCCTCAGAATTAACAACAGGCGCAGAACTTTTCAATTCTACTGCCAGACACTGGTTATCTTGCTGACAAAACGGACAACGAAGTGCAGCATCATTGTTAGCAATATTCATATGTAATTTTTCATAATCTCAAGTTAAGTGTCATCTTTATAAGGTCTCATAATAGCAAATTTAATGAGGTCAATTTGTTTTGAAATCCTCTAACATTCTAACGTTAAACACCACAGCAATTGAGTTTTATTAATCTAATTCTGTCAATCAGCTATTGACTGTTTAGCGCCAGCCTTCTATCCACCGAATGACCAGACAGTATCAATCGTTTTATTTGGTGGTGAATATCATTTTTTGCCAACGAAGTTCAATCCTGAGCTATCCAACCGACCATTCAAAGTGTCTGTTTTTTATACAACTCGAATCTGGTTAATTTTTAACCAATTGAAATATACGATAATTTTCAATTGGCCTAACTTATGCAAATCTCCGGTGCAGTTAGAAAACTGAACCAAATACGCCTCGCTTCTAAGGCTTGGTGTGCAAAATAAAGTAATAAGGAGATTTACTTGAAAATATATAATCCCAAGCTAACACTGTGCGCTTTAGCAACATTAAGTGCCATGTCGTTTACTAGCCACGCAGCTTTAACACCTTCATATTCTTTTAACGGCAATGGTAATTGGTCGATAGACGGATGTGGAAGCAACAATACACCTACGTGTTCAATTGATGCAGTAGTACCTACGGGCTCAACAATTGAAGCTGCTTTTTTATACTCAACCAATACCCCAAGCTCAGCTACACCAACGGTCAATTTCGATGGAACAACCTTTAGCGGCGCAGATTGGACATCGCTAGGTGCCAACAATGCATTCTTGGAGGCTTTTCGAGTAGATGTGACGAGTTTAGTCTCCGCTGCTGTAGGTGGTGGTGGAGCAGCTCCTTTTAGTTTTGATATTTTAAGCGAAAATCCCACGGGAGGAATAGATGGAGAAGCACTTGCAATTGTTTATAGTAATCCTGCTGAAACATTACGTTCAATCGCGTTTTTAGACGGATTTAGTCAGACAACGGGTGATAGCGCATTTATTTCTTTAGCAGATCCATTAACCGCTGCCGATCTCGCTGCGCCGGGATTTGAAGCCACGCTTTCACTTGGTATTGGCTATAGCTTTCAAGTGAATGACAATTCACAAAGTTCAATTGTGGATATAAATGGAAACTCATTGACTACCTGTGCGGGCGGGCAGAATGATGGTTTTGCGGCAAATGGTGGTCTCATTACCATTGGCGGTATTGGCGATGACAGGGCAAACAACCATGATTGTAGCGCAATAAATGGCGATGATGAGTTGTATTCCTTGGAGCCATTTTTAAATGTGGGGGACACATTGGTCACTATTGAGACACAAAACCCCTCAACCGATGACAACATTTTCTTTGCTGGGCTATCGATAACAGCAGAAGCCTTTATAGACAATAAACCTGTAAACCCGAACCCTGTGCCTGAACCAGGTACGCTTGCAATATTCGGGTTAGCACTACTTAGCATGGGTCGCAAAGCTAGAAGGATGATGTCAAATAAGTAAACCTACCAGGCGATTGTATAAAATAACAAAAAGCCTATACATTGTTTATAGGCTTTTTTAATTCAGAGATAGCCGTCATGAAAATACAACTACTAAAAATAGGTCTGATAGCCGTGGCCTTGTATTCAGCTCCAGCCCTCACAGCCCCTATCACATCTATGCCCCTCGATAGTGACAAACTACTACTTAGTCGCGCAATAGAAAAATGGAATAAGGGCGATATTGAGTCGTCTAAACAACAATATCTAAAGTTTCTAGGGCGGGATCCAAAAAATGTAAATGCTTTAATCGGCCTAGCTCAAATTGAGGACAATCTTGGAAATTCAAAAGCAGCCGACGCTTATTTTCTTACGGCATTTGAACATACAGACAATAGCGTAGAGCTGTACACTGCCCATGGACGCTATTTGCTAAAACAGAAGCGCATTGATGAAGCGGTTAGCGATTTCGAAAGAGCGTTAAGCATTAACCCTGCTTTACCCGAAGCGAATGTTGAACTGGCCGTTATCAAGTTGTCTAGGTTTGGGGATGCCGCGGCGGCTATTACGTTATATAAAAAAGCGCTCGAAACGAAACCACAGGAAGTTTCGTACTTATACGGATTAAGTTTAGCTTTGGAGCGATCAGGCAACCTAAAGCAAGCAATCGAGCCTTTGAACAAAATAATTCATGCTGCGCCGACATTGGTATTGCCTTACAAACTTAAGGGTCATTATCATCGGAAACTACATCAATATGCTGAAGCCATTACAAACTTTACGTTTGCTGTTCACAAAAATGCGAATCCTTCAGCAATGGATTATATAACATTGGCTGATGTGTATGCTGAGTCAGGTAATTCAAAAAATGCCATAAGTACCTACCGTCAAGCTATGGAACAATACGGTGAAAATGAAGTGGTCTATACCAAGCTTGCGTATGTTTATCACATGGCTAACGACTTCGAACAGGCCGAAGTTTACTATCGAAAAGCCATGAGTATTAACGCAACGTATTCTGAACCATACAATAATATGGCTTACATCGAATTGATGCATAAAAAAAACCCGCAAGAAGCATTAAAACTTGCCAAAGATGCGGTCGAATATTCACCAAAGAACACCAATTATCTGGACACGCTAGGTACTGTTTACTTGCATTTAAACGAGTATAAACGAGCAAAAAACATTGTTAACAAAGCGCTAGAGTTATCCCCTTATAGCGAAGAATTAAAACAAACCCTAAGAAAAATAGAGCAGTCACAGTGACAATAACCATTGCTTTGAAACGTTCATTTACGAGCCCCAATAAAATTTAAAAGAGATAGGCCAGAATTCATATAAATACGATTAAATATATTGTATTTGTTGCCCGCTTGCATTTTGATAGCAGTATTAGTAATTGAGAAAATAATTCGCGCATTGGATAATTGGATAATTGGATAATTCGATAATTCGATAATTCGATAATTGGATAATTGGATAATTGGATAAAAACACAAGATTATCGACGACCGCCTAAACTTAATATATTTATTATGAAACTGAATGGCTCTATTTTCAGGTAGAGATAAACGCCGCTTTGCTTGCCAACAACCTTTTATTTTAAGGCTGTCATTTCATGTTTATGACGTGGATTTACTCCCATGGCTCTCTAAATAACGTGAGACATTTGCAGTTAAACTGCATAAATAAGTGCCTATTCTAAATATTATTTATTAATTTTCCAGAGTATTAACAACTTGAACACCAACGGTTATTATGTGCTTAAGCGAGCAATATAATCTGTCCAAATATCGAATTTTGATACTCAATTGCCTTAATTAATTCGATACCAAATGATCAACTCTCAGTTTTATCAAAAGCCACATCTGCCGTAAATAGCATAATAAAGCGATTCTTTTGCTTTTTGTGCTACTTTAAATATGAAACCCAAATAACACAGAATATATTTTCACATTAAGTGTCTCGATATTGATGTTCAGGCCGATACCTTAGGTTAATGGCAACATTTTACGATATTTTTTTATTATTACTAGGACACACAATGTCAATTAAACAAAAATTGTTGTTTTTAATATTCGCAGTAGCCTCAATTCTATTGACACAAAGCGGCGCGCTAACGTATTTAACGCTAACAGTTTCTAATAATGTGGAAAAGGTATCTAGTCGAATTACACCAGCAACGGAAGAAGCTTATAAATTTCAGTTTAATGTAGTACAAATTCAGCAGTGGCTAACAGACATTAGTGCAACTAGGGGCCTAGATGGTTTAAATGACGGTTTCGAAGTAGCTGAAGAGCATTATCAATTTGCTATACGAAACCTAAATAACCTTGCTGGGTTAAATGCCATTACACCGAGTATGTTAGCGTCAACCGAAAAAGACCTTGCTGATTATTATCAAGTAGGTCAAACCATGGCGCAGTCGTATGTTGCACAAGGCCCCAGTGGCGGCAATTTAATAATGGAAAAATTTGATACCGCAGCAAGTCATATTGCCCAACGAGTCGAAAACATTTTGGTGCAAAACAGCAAAGCATCAAATCAAAGTGCAATCGACAATTCTGCATCACTTAGTAACATGAAAACAGTGGTCATTATGGCCTGCTTTTTAAACTTATGTTTATTGGGAATTATCATTTACGTTATTAAGAGCGCCGTTTTAAAGCCTCTTGCAAATGTGACTGAAATGCTCAACGACCTAGCGACAGGTAAGATTGATTTAAACCGCAAACTAGTATCAAAACACAATGATGAATTTAGCGAAATACTCACTTCAATTAATGCGTTTGTCAGTAAAATTGCAGATATTGCGCATCGTTTAACCAATACCTCCAGTAGCCTTAAAACAATATCCGGGAATTTAATCACCGACGCTAAAATATCGATTGATAACTCTACCGCTCAAGAAGACGAAACCAATACCATCAGCGTTGCGTTAGACCAGTTATTTAGTGCGGTTTCGCATATCAACGACAATACAGAAAGTGCGAAAAATCAGTTGGAGTCGTCATCCCAACAGCTTCAAAACGGATTCGTTGAACTTAAGCAATCTGTAAATGAAGTTGAAAGTCTCAACCAAACCATCTCGTTAGCATCTCAATCTATTGGTAGCCTGCAAGAGCGCACTAATGAAATAGAAAAAGTACTGAGTGTTATCAGCTCTATTGCCGATCAAACTAATCTGCTGGCTTTAAATGCAGCTATTGAAGCAGCCCGAGCTGGCGAGCATGGACGGGGCTTTGCGGTTGTGGCTGATGAGGTTAGAGCGCTTGCCTCGCGTACCCAATCTTCAACCACTGAAATTACCGATATAATTGCATTGCTGCAAGGTGTGGTTAAAGACGCTATTGAACATATGATAAAGTGCGAATCCACCTCGACTACCGCGGTGAAAAGCGTCATGGGGGTTTTGACTAATATTCAAGATGCTAGTGTGTCGGCACATGATATAAGCGACCGCACCGTTAATATCTCTACTGCGATTATGCAGCAAAAAAACGTGATTCAGCAGCAGGTAAAAAGTACGCACAGTATTCAGGAAAAAGCAGCTGGTACGACCGCATCTGTGCGCAACGTGCAAATTTCCGGCGACGAAGTTCGTCGTCTATCCGATGAACTAATCAGTCTAAGTAGTGCGCTTATCCATGGAAAATAAAACAGCCATACGAAGCGTCTTAGAGCATTTACGTCCGCATAAATGAATCACTCAACATCCCCATAAACAATACTTTAGGTTAATTGTACAGGCGATAAAACAAACTACAATAAGGGTACTGTTTTTACCGTAAAACCTCGGATGTCTATTTGCGTTCAATCCACCAACTATTTATCGCCTTAGTGTTAACGCGAATTCAACTCCGAAGTGCACCACTCGCTAAATTAAGCTGCG
>TARA_R110002153_G_scaffold19239_7_pt1 | contig 15067 bp, 28 predicted proteins | sample TARA_R110002153 | Tara Oceans TARA_R110002153 (sample SAMEA4398193) | marine metagenome | biome: Polar Biome; feature: [SRF] surface water layer (ENVO:00010504); material: water (ENVO:00002006), including particulate matter (ENVO:01000060) such as... | depth 5 m
GTTTGATGATTACGATTGGGATTTTTAATTAGATCCAAATCGGAATACTTACATTCGATCCACACCCTAGCTCCGCACGACAGCGGTTTGTCGGGTGAGTAGACCACCCTTGATGGACCGTTAATCTTAACTGAGTCGGCATACTCGTTAGACTTGTAAGTCTTAACGGTTATTACTGGCCGTCTATCCCCCACGTTCTTGGCGTTCCACTTAATGTTGTGCTGATTAACGTGTATTTTAGCTTTCATAATTTCCTAGTGGCACAGGTGGCACACCCCTTTTCATAAACTTTTTAGAAAAGTTTCTATCTAAATATATTTTTAGTTATGTACCTTAATTGTTTCCGGTTATCCCGTGTTTCCAGTACCCCAATGTTTAAGCCAATACTCAAGCATGGAAGCCGCGTGACCAGTGCATGAACAAATCTTTCTTAAATGCACTATTGAAACTAGCGCACACTTTGGCCACCTCATTAGCCACATGGTCGCGATCATTACTGTTCAGGTCCATCTTGCTGATAGTATCAGCTAAGGCCTTAAAGTGTTGAGCTGTCATTGTTCCCCTCTCCTATATTGACGTAGATTTTATAAACACTTAGCTTGTGGTTACTACGATACCTCCTCTCTCGTAGTGACTTGTGTGGTTGGAAAAAAGAAAGCGTTAGCTTCGCCCTCAGTGATCGTGGTCCACTCCCTGCGATCCCTGAGGGTTTTTCCATGCCCCTAGTGTACGGTCCCATCGTCCCTTCCTCCTATCTTACCAAGCTCTCGTTTTATAATTTCAGGATTGGCATAATGGTTTTTAACCAATTTTTCCACGAGAGCATCTCGCGCCTGGTCACGCTCCAGTATTGCGGTCAAGATTTCCACTTGATCCTTAGTCCACTGATACAACATCGGATCGGCATCAACATCCTCGCTGTCTGCCACATGGATCATGTCTGTGAACGCACCGTGGATGTGCTTGCAGTAGTCCGACATCATCTGGTAAGTCTCAACGGTTAGGTGAGCCAAGGCTTCTTCCTCTTGGCTTGTGGGGACCTTGGGCTGTCCCCTTAGCGTTGGCTTCTTCTTTTTTCTACGGTGACTCATTTTGTTCCCCTCTGTTGAAGATACGATTTCCTATATTTGTAATACGTTTTCGTATTCGGGTTAAAATATTTTTTCTTGCAGCCCGCCCGCTGCACTTTCGGTGGGCCATCGGGCCATTCATTACTGCCGGAGAATCCCATAGGTCCATTGTGTCTGTGCAGTTCATGCAACCATACAATTCTAATGCACCAGTTTTACATATGACTGCCACGACATGACCGTTCTTTCTAGCTCGCTTGATTCCTTCAGCTTTTATGTTCCTAGCTTCCTTGGTTCTCATCCTCTCCCTCCTCAGTATTCCAATCACCAATTCCTGCACTCTCGTTTTTTATTCTCAAGGATACCTTTCCCCAAGATTCAGCGGTGGGTTCCTCGTCTTCATAAGGAATTCCTTTTTCATCCATCTCCAGTTTCCAACACCTGAGACACCGAATGTATTTATCTAATACACCAGGCGAGAAGTAGGCACTGTCATACTTGTTCTCCCAGACCGGGTCATACTTCCAATATAAATTTTTACTGCAATCGTGACATTCCATTTCATAACTCCTTTTTTTCCAATCAATGTTACTCATCGTCCTTCCCATTTCCAATCGAATATAAGATGGTTCATCGAATCCTCATCCCATGCTGGCTTACCAAATAATTCATCCTCTTTTACTACTATAGAGGACCACGACCAATCGGATGGTGCGATCTCACATTCGGTAATGAACTCTACCTTCTCCTCCCTGCTCATCTCAGCAATGTCTTCCTCAATCCTTTCCATGATTTCTTCTTCACCTGGGTGACTCATCCCCTCCTCCCTGTATGTGTGTGTTCACATACGATTGAATAAAACTTATGTAATCGGTAATATCTTTAAGTGCTAAGTCCCTCTGCTTGCGTGCGTACTTCTTGTCCCTGTGTTCAGTCGTAAACAATACGACTTGCTCGAAATCAATGATCAGTCCCTCCAAGTGTACTCGTTGTTTCTCAAGCATCATTCTCTCCACTCTCCTCATCCTGATTCCCAGGTTCTCTATCAATTATTTTTTCTAAGAGTTCTAATTGTTTTTCCAGACGATCCAGACTATCTAAGATCCTATCGACTATCTGGTGGACTGGTCTTCCGGTATCACTCATCGTTCACCTCCTCTTTAGTAATCAATATCAACATGTATTCCCCATTTTCCTTTTCGTCCGAAGCCTGGGACACATCCAGACGATAGCCACATGACCGGATAGCTTGGCTCATCCACGCTTACGCCTCCGTATCCGTCAGTCATATAAACGAGTGCAGATACTTGCTCACCAGTTCTTTCTATCTCTTGAAAGATGTGGTCGAAGCTAGTCCCACCACCTCCGTGAACATTCAACTCTATGCTGTCGGCACCGGCTCCGTTGTCCAGTACGATGTCGTGCCATACCTCGCCGGTTTCCTTGTTCGGATGTACACGGGTGTCTGCATAGGCTACTCGTATCAGATTCAGCCCAAGTTCCTTGGCCCACCTGACTATGTTCGCTCGATAATCTCCAAGCTCTCTCTGTCCAACGGAAGCAGATGAATCTATGCAGACATGCAATCTTTCCGCTTCACGCCGAGGCGTTGGTAAGTATATTTTTTTATGAACAAATCTTCTGTTTGGTCTGGCCAAGCTTCTGCGTTTGCTACTGAATGTTGTTTGCAGAAAGTGTTTCACATGTGCTGAACTAGCTGTCCTTTCGTGTCGCTGATTCTGTATCTTGGTAATCATACCGCCCATACCAAATTCGGAAAAAGATTTTTCCATGAGTGCAGCATCGGCTATACGTTCATCAAGTTCCGCTTCCACCTCTTCTGCTGACATATTCTCGTCTTCGGGCGCATCCATAATGTCCCCACATCTGACTCCATTCGCATCGCCATCACCGTCATCGTCTTCGTCTTCGTCCCAACCCTGGTCTAACAAATATCTTGCAACCTTTTCGGCGGCCCAACCCCTGAACTTTTGATCCCAGAGGCAGCCCTTGGGCAGATAAAAATCTTTTCCGTAATTTGCACTTTGGTGTATCCAATCGTTGATTACAAAATCGCAAGAGATATTCCAGAGTTTTAGCGGACACCACTCAGGTCTTCTGAAGTGGTGCTTCAGAATGATGTGTAATGATTCGTGGATTAGAACTGCGTTTATCTCATAGTCTACCAATGTCTTACAAAAATCCACACCTACGAGAATTTTTATACTATCCGTGGCGAACGTGGGAATCTGTGCGGCCTCGACAGGCAATCCCCCCATCATCAAGAATGTTCCTGGTGACTTGTCGTACAATCGGGCACGACATTTCTTCACTCTTTGTAACTGTACCTCTTCTTCAGTTCTTTCTATTTGCATATTACCCCCTTAATGGTATGGCTTTGTGATAGTATCCTTTAACTCAAATATATTTTTTTGCCAGCAGAGTATAGGTCTCATCCCCCCATAAACACGTCGAACTTATTGAGCGCACGACTAGCAATCTTTTGGATCTCGTCTGTCTTATCCTTTAGGGTTTCTCGTTCAGACTCATCCTCTTGCAGGGTTTCCCTTATCTCCTTGGCGTCACCCATATTTTGAACATGGCTCTCAAACTGTCTCATCTTGGTTACCGTTTCAGTTAGATCATCATCTTCAAACAGCTCGCTGACACTCTCCAAAGTATCCGTCAACTCAGATAATTTTTTCCAAGTCGGTGCCTTGGGTAGGTTGTTTCCCTTTCTCTTATCTTTGGGATCGGGATCATACTCCATGCGTTCCGCAATGTCGGAAGTCAGTTCGATAACACTCTCTGCTACCGATCCGATGGCGTTGGAGATTTTCATGGACTGATCTCGTTGTGCCTCTTCAATGCAACTGTCTACCAATTCACCGGATGCCTTGAGCCTGACATCATTGGAGATGTCGTTCACATCCCACAGCGGAGTTAAGGTTATATTCCATTCAAATTGTTTTCTGAATATATCGAGCGGAGGAAAGTATTTCTCGTCATACGCATCGTTCAATGCAGTGGGTGCTTGGGCACAGATACGGTCATATTGAGAAAATAATTCTCTACGCTTACGATCCTCCCACTCCTGACGATGTGTATTCATACCTTTTTCAAACTCGACTAGCTTGTCGGTGGTAAGGAGATACTGTCCCCCAGTTACCCTTCCACCGTTCTCATCATTTCTGGATGCAGACCAAATGATTGTTTTAGATTTCATAAACTCCCTCGCATGTCGAGCAGGAGTACGAATCCTCTGCATAATGTTCTTGGGTATGGTATGAATAACATTTCCATACCTAGACTGATCTATACCTAAGTGATCAGCGGCCCTGTTGGCCAATTTTCTGTTGGACTTCTTGTCACCAGGATGTCTGGTGTCGAAGCTTACCAATAAGCCATTCTCAAAAAGTTTTTTCTTTTTCATGCGACCCACCTCCTCTCTTAAAAGTAGAATCCTTGGTTGCGTGCATAGTGTCTTCCGAACTCCGGTTGCTTCTCGACATCTTTGTTCACCTTGAGTGCCATATGTGTGAACGTTACTGCTGCCTCGTCATCAATCATCTCCATGAACTTCACGATATTATTATATGCAGATGCGTTTTTTCTGACTCGCTTTGCTAGGTGGCAGAGAATACTACATATGAGTGCCTTGCCATTGTTACTCCTGTCGTTCTTCAACCTCTGGATTTCGTCACGGTGGCTGTCGGGATCACTCAGTATCGCATCTAGATCGATGGTGCTTACGGCTCTGATCATAGCCCTGTATTCCTGAGTGAACTTTTCTCCGACCAAGCCAGACATCATCCTTTGACCATCTTGGTGCTTCATAAAGTCGGTTCCATTTAACAGCATCTTATTAAGATTCCAAATAGACCGTGGTGATGCGAAAGCTTTCTTCTTTGCGTTCGAGCTGAACGTTAAAATTAATTCTGGAAACCACTTTAATAACCCCATGATACTGTCATGCAGTTCGTCTTTGTGGTTCATGCAGAATCCCCTAGCTGTCGGCATCACCTCAAGGATCATCATCCTGTTGATCAGATCAGTGTGAAAGTCAAAGGCACCAGCACCATCCGTAGATAAATTGGAAGTACACATTGTGTAGGTGTTTTCAGGATAGAAATAATCCAATCCCAATCTGCCTTCATTCATTAGCTGTGCCATGATCTTGAATAGATCCGGCTTCTTCGCGATCTCCTCAAAGCTCACCAAGCTATTCGGTCTGCGAGGCAGATGGTCGATCACGAACCTCTCGTACTTCTTGGCCTCCGCATCCACGGATGGGAATACGAAGTCTTCCGGCTCAAAATAAGTAGTGTTGTACATCTTCAACCCATACTCATCTTTTTTCCGTATGTAATCCGACGTTTTCTTCTCGACGACGGTCATCGGAAAACCCAAATTATCGCCTGTTATCTCGGCAACCACTTCAGCACACAATCTTATTGTCGCTGACTTGGCTGTACCTGGGCTACCGACCAGTGCAAGAGATATCCCTGCCGGATATGTTTCTCTGACAATAGCGGGAATATCCTGTGGTTCCACCTGAGTTACTTCTGGTTCTTTACGCATCGCAACCCTCCTCGTTGCTAATAGATTTAGTTCATTAAGATTTTAATGAACCCTTTTGTGGGTGGTACTCCTCTCAAAATCATACTTAAATCTAATCATTTTTATTTCATTATGCAACTCCATCTCTATACGATTGCTTACGATAGGTTATCATATCCATCCTCCATCCATACAGGCAAACACAAGTTCATTCAGATCTTTTTCGATCTGCTCCAACACATCATCACCCTCATCGTAAATAACCATAGCTTCTCTGGTTGATGGGGTCAGTCGTGCTTTCATTTTAAGATTGGAATATAATTTTATCTTATCCAGCAGGTCGTCCACTTCTCCGTACCCACCAACAGGATACTTACTCATGTTGACAGCTCCCTAGTATGCAGGATACACGAAGCAAATCTCTGGTGATCTCCTCCAAGACCTCAAGCCCTGCGTTTATATTTTCGTAGTTGGCCTCACCATACCTCTCTATCTCAAGGCCAACGACTCTCTCTATCCTGCCGTACTCTAAAATTCTATCTCGTAAATTTTGTTTCGTATCTACAGTCCACTCAGCTTTCATCGGGCACCTCCGCTATGTCATAGATGACAGCTTCGAAGTCATCTGCCATCTGCTTCCAATATGAGATTGATGTTTCCGTATATCGGGCAGTCCACTTACGGTCAGCATCGTGTACATCTTCGGCTTCGATGGTTTCCTTGAAGTCCTTGCCCACCCTGAACCACACTGTAAATATTTTCTTAGGTTTACTCATTCTTTTTTCTCCCATTCATCAATCCTACGCAATAGTGTTTCGGCACACTCAAGCTTCCCTTCCATGGTGTGATAATAAGGAAACCCTTTGAATCGTGGGCTATCGTTTGAAGAATGCGTACTCTGAGTATGAGGCATCACAGAGTCTGCTTGTTCCTCCAAGATCTGCTTGACTTCGCTCACCTCTTGGTTCAGCCATTCCTTTGTCTTATAAAAAAGGTCTGCGTCCTGCTGAATCAGCCCCATATCATCATCCGATAACATCATATCCTCCCACGCTTGGGTCATCACGGTCCATCCGATAGTTAGCTTGCTGACATGGGAAGCACTCACATGTTCGGTCATGCCCCTCGGCTCGTGGAAAATAAAGAGATTCAAAAATATTTATTTTCATATCCTGGGGCAGCCCGGCGTTATCGGATTCACGATTGGACGTATCCAAGACCACAACGTGCGCCCCCAACCTTTCCGCAAGTGCGAAATATGCAGGGTTTAGGTTGCGTTTTGAGATGAACATTCTGCCGACCTTAATATCTTTCATAGGCATCCCATATCTCCTTTCTCTGTTCAGTGGTGAGAGAATTCCAGAAACCACGGGGCTGATTGCCATACGAGTCGGCCACTATTGGAAGCTCTGTCGTACCATTGGAGCCATCGCCACCAAGTGGCATCGCAGTACCATTCTTCTCTGACTCTCCTGTGATTTGCCACAGGCGCACATAGGTATCATGGCTTATGTCATCCAGACACTCAGCAATTTCATCTGCTGTCCAGTACTCTATTCCTGCCGGAATTTGAATTGTCATAGTCCTTCTACCTCCACCGCTTCCCAACCCACCTCCCGCCCGAGCACCTGCTCCATAAATATTTCATATGGAATCGTAGTATACTCTTCGTATGCTACGTCCTCGTATTCGTATCCGTTGAACACCAATTCCACAGATTCCTGTACGACTGGCATCACCATTTCAACGATTTTCATAATGATCTCCTCTCTTCCTCTGGTGATTGTGTTTTGATTCAAATGTTCCAGACCATTTGACCAACCGCTTTATGTGCTTGTCGGTCACTGGCGCAGACGCCCCTGGTCTTTCCTTAGGCGTCAGGTCTGGCTTCACCTTGGTACTTATGATGAGCGCCATTAGTTGGGCATCGTTTATCTTGCTCATTTCCTCTCCTTGTGTGGTGTGATACTGAGTTCATTAAAATTTTAATGAACTTTTATTTTTACACGGTCCACGGCACCATCACGGCATATCCTGTCACCCTCTCTCCTTTATCATTCGGATATATCCATTGCATCTCCAACATATGTCACGCCCCTTCAGTGGCGTACCTTCTTTGCACTCACTGCACATCTGAAGGCACACTTTACGCGCCTCTAATTTGTTGCGTATGTTGAGCTGTCCTTCGGTAAACCATTCATAGACTTTGCGTAAACTATGCTTCTTGAATAAATGGTGCTGAAGGTTCTCGACTACCTGTGTTTTATCCATACATCCTTCTCCGTTTATTAAAATTTTAATGAACTCTAGTTTTACTTAGTTTTTCTCTTCCGTCTGGCCTTTGTCGGCGAGTCCCCATATTCCTCGATAAACCATGATGACAGGGCACCCCCATACTGTAGGTTTTCACACTCGCATAAGAAGGCGAACTCCAGTTCGCGATACTCCCTCTTGCCTCTTATCTCGCCGACATAGACCTCATTGTCTATGTAGTCCTGATGTACCAACCTAAGCCCTGTCCTCCAAAGCAGGGGCTTGATTGTCCGACATAGTATCCACCTCCATAGGCTACCCCAACTATGCCATCGCCATCGGCGTCCGATATAAACAGAGACAACTGCCGTGATAAGTATCAGTATAGCAGTGGTCATTTGGGCTTCCTCGCTAGGATGTAGCCCCCATTCTCTGGACGGCTGGGATCATAGGTCCATACTGAATGGTTCCTGAAACGCTTGCGGAAATGGAGTTCAAATCCACGCTTCACCATCCCCTTCACCCACTCTCCGGTATCCACGCCTCCTCCCACCATATGTATAGCGGATGGAAACTCGGGAAGATCGAAGAAGCTCCTCGCCCTCGTTCCTTTGTTCTTGAATACACGCACGGTGCATCCTCCTTCGTTCATTAAAGTTTTAATGAACTCTAAGTTTAACTGTCCAATCGCAATGCAAGGTCACGCATGTCGGTACGTCCCAGTGAGTAGTCACTGGTAGTGGCAAGGTCTTTCAGCTTGTGGCTTTCCCTTTCCACCCACGCACCTACATGGCGTGTCTTGTAGAGATCGGAGTAGTGCTTGGCCGTAGCGTTCGCACCCTCCACATCCCCCCGATTGAGTCGCTTGCGATACTCCTCCACGATCTGCCTACGCACGGTAGGACAGCCGATGCGAGCGATACCCAGTGGGATGCGGTGCAGATGCGAGGCCTCAGGCCTGTCCCTCCGCTTGATGCGGATTCGCTTCATTCCCCTCTCCTCTCCAGTTCATTAAAATCTTAATGAACTCTGGGGGGTGGCCCCCCTTGCGTGTTAAGAGCCTTTCTTAACGTACAATAAATATAACCCATTTTTGTTATATGTGCAATCCCCTCCTTAGTTCATTAAAATCTTAATGAACGTTGACGGGGGTTACAGTGTGGGATATTGTTGCACGCATGAGTAACCGTCCAACGATTACACCGAAGCAGTCGGCATTCGCCACCTTCGTAGCTCAGGGTGACAACAACACCGAAGCTTACCGCAAGGCGTACAACACAGCCAAGATGAGTGAGCAGGTGATACGAAACTCTGCGTGCAAGCTCGCCAAGAACGAGAGAGTGCAAGAGGCTATCAAATCCCTGAAGGTGGAGAACAAGGCCAAGACACAGGCCCACGAAAAGCTAACCAACGACTGGATTGTAGAGCAGTTGCAGGATGAGGCACTCAATGAGAAGAACCCTCCTGCTACACGAGTGAGGGCACTTGAGCTGTTGGGCAAGAGCGGTGGTCTGTTCGATGACTCGACTCATGTGACGATTGAGCATAGGTCACCTGAGGATGTGGAAGAGGAGCTGATGGAGAAGCTTGGAGTGCTGTTCGCTATCGAGGCTTAGGCCACGGTTACAAAAGGGTAGTTAGGAACCTACTCACACTGGACGGGTGATGTTCTCCCTGTGTAATCAAGTGTAACCCTAGTGAGTTCATTAAGATTTTAATGAACTCGGAGGGGGAGACGACCGTTTTCCCAGGGCCTGAAGACGACCGTTTTCCGTGGGCTTCGCAAGTGGCAGTCTCAGTAGCAGTCGCAGTGTCAGTAGCAGTCTTAGTGGTAGTAGCAGTCGCAGTGTCAGTAGCAGTTAGCAGTAATGTAGTAAGGCCAAAGAAAGGCGCGGAGCGTACCACTAGTCAGTGTCAGTGCAGTTACAAGACGTTAAGTAGCAAAAAAATAGCCTGAAGGCAAGCAGTGATCAGTTGCTTGTCCTCAGGCTATCGGTTCCTATGCCGTGTTAAGGTTGCATGCTTATTCTTTGGTTATCCTATCACTGACTGCATCTCAGTTATGAAGGCCCGTCGTGAAGCATGGTCCTTCGGTACTTTGTTCAGTTGAAAGCCTTTTCTTTGTTCGTCACGATAAGCTTTCAGTGACTCCCTTGTGTCGTTCAGGCTTTTCTGTTCGTCTGCTTCATTCTTTATTAGTGTCTTCCAGTCTTTGTGCTGTCCAGACAGTGCAACATCTAGAGCAGATTGTATCTTTTTAGCTCTGGTCTCTAGTTTCGTGACAGATGCATCTTTTCCGTTCACGATGTCACGCAGTGCTGGGTCCATCAGCTTCTGAGCCTTTGTCAGGTCCGCTTGAGCTAGGCAGAGCATGTTAGCCAGCAGGTCTCTCTTGCCGGACATCAGTGACATTGCTCTTTGAGCCTGCGTGTCCGCAGTTGGAGCAGACTTCACTCCTCTTTCAAAGAGATCTCTTGCAGTGTACTGTGCAGATCTGTAAGCAGAGTTGTAAGTATCCTGAGTCAGCTTACGTCTTGCGATGTTCTGCAGGTTGATCTTGGCACCTTCTTTAATCTCAGTGCCAGCTAGTTCATCACTGTATTCAGCAGTGAAGAAGTCCACCTCTTCCTTCAGGATGCTGTGCGCAGTAGGAAGACCGTTCACTTCAGTGTTTTGCAGGATACCAAAACCCATCTCAGTGAACAGTTCAGTGAAGGCCTTGTCATTTTCTGACGCCTTTCCCTTCAGTTGCGAGGCCTGTGCGCCTTGATAGCCTGCTCGTATTCCTGCTTGTCGCAGGCTATCTTCAGTCCAGTCCCTCGGGTCGCCGTTCGCACCTGCAAAGGCAGTTTCTGCGTTCGGCTCTGTCTGTTGGTTGGCAATGGATGCTGAAGAAGTCAGCAGTCTCTGTTTGCTTCCCGTCAGTCCAATCTTTTCGATAGTCATAACTCTTTATTCTCCTTTAGATAAGTGAATATGACTAAGTGAAGTATCGAGGCCACAAGCTGGCTGGGAGCATGACCCCAAAGAGATCTCCCCTCTCCTACCCCCAACAAAACATCTCGCTTGCGAGATACGCAGTCGTAGTTGCAGTTACGACTGTGTTCAGTTGCAGTGTCAGTAGCAGTGTCAGTTGCAGTGGCAGTAGCAGTAGCAGTGGCAGTGATGTCCGTTTTCAGGGTGCAGTCTCTCGCTTGCAGCAGGGGGGGTCCGCAGGGGCAGCTACAAGACGTTGAGTAGTAAAAAAAGGGCGAACCTACCGGCAGTTCGGTAGGTTCGCCCTTTAAAGCAGCCAGCAGCCAGCAGTGCTTACTCGAACATCGCAGCGAACTCATCTTCTGGCTTGAGAGACGCTTCTAGAGACGCGATGTCTTCAGCGTGCGGTTCCGCTGAAGCATCGAGGATGGCAACCAGTTGGTCATGGTTGCCCTGAAGGAGTGGATAAGCTCCTTCATACAGTCTCTGCATAACGTAGATCTCGAAGGAGAGCTTCTTATAGGTAGTACCGAAGGAGATGAAGCCCTCCTCTTCGAGCTTCTTGGCACCCGCAGCGATACACGACCGGAGTGCCGGGATGCTCATGGATTCCGCGTTCGCTCTCTTCAGGATTCTAACGCAGAAGTCGAGCTGGATCTTCTGTAATGCACTGACCTTTCTGACAGGGACCTTCTTAGCCTTAGCCATGATTCACTACTCCTTAAATTTAACTTACCTCATTAATCACGGCCTTTAGGCCGTACGCAGTTATGCAGTGTCCCACAACCGAGCTTGCTCGGATTGAATAGGGGAGTACCCCGGACCCCCCCCTGCTGCAAGAAGAGAAGACGATTCTCTTATAAACAGTGTTATGCACAAACGATCTGCTAATTTTGTAATTTTTGACCCCTACCTCCTTTTTACAGGGGCACCTTATTATCTAACTAGATAATCTATTTTTTTTAGATTAGATAATACCTCTAGATACTAAGGACTAGATTATCTAGTCTAGATTATCTATATAGTATATATGAATGAAGAACTCTTTTATGTTTTGGCCGAGGCTGTTGATGCCTACAAGGCTGCGAGTCAGCGCGGAAGAAACTATTCTCTCCTTGGATATAATGCCGAAAAACTGGTAAAAGAATATCCGAAATACTATGGCCGTCACAGTGATGGGAAGGTCAGGTTCATAGGGAAGACCGCCGATGAGATTTTGGAAGAATACTGTTCGGAGTTAGGTTACAAGCCTGCGAGTCAGAGATGGCACCAACTCGTAACTACAGTGATCGAGTTATCCAGAAAAGAAGGACCATAGGTGGATATTTCCACAATAACGCAGAAGTTGGATTCTTTTCCAGAAAACAAAAAGAAGGAGATCCTTGTACTTCTGGACGAGTTGAACGAGGCAAAAACCAGAAGTGCGTCCCAAGCGGACTTTCTTACCTTTGTGAAAGAAGTATGGCCTGCTTTTATTGAGGGTGCCCATCATAAGATCATGTCCAATGCGTTCAACCGTATCGCAGATGGGAGTCTCAAGAGGCTGATCGTAAATATGCCCCCCCGGCATACCAAATCAGAATTCGCATCACATCTGTTTCCCGCCTGGTATCTGGGAAAGTTTCCTGATCGCAAAGTTATTCAGACTGCTCACACGGCAGAGCTTGCGGTTGGGTTCGGTCGTAAGGTTCGTAACCTTGTTGGCTCCAACGACTATGCTGAGATATTTCCGGGCGTTGCCCTGAGTGCGGACTCCAAGGCTGCGGGACGCTGGAATACGAACAAGGACGGCGACTACTTCGCTATCGGGGTAGGTGGTGCAGTAACGGGTAAGGGTGCGGATATCCTGATCGTAGATGATCCCCATTCTGAACAGGAAGCGGCACTTAACGACCCCACCGTCTATGATCGTACATATGAATGGTACACATCTGGTCCTCGTCAGAGATTACAGCCTGGAGGAGCCATATGTCTGGTGATGACCCGGTGGTCCAAGAAGGATCTGACCGGAAGTATTATCAAGGCATCGGTAGAAAGGGGTGGTGCGGATGAGTGGGAGGTAATTGAGTTTCCTGCTATCCTTCCCAGCGGAAAATCTTTGTGGCCTGGGTTCTGGCCGCTTGAACAGCTCGAAGCTCTGAAGGCGGAACTTCCTGTTGGCAAGTGGACTGCCCAGTATCAGCAAGATCCTACTTCCGAAGAAGGCGCGATCATCAAGCGGGAGTGGTGGAAGGAGTGGAAGGAGAAAGATCCACCGAAGTGCGAATTTGTGATACAGTCGTGGGATACGGCATTTCTTGTAAAGGAAACTGCCGACTACAGCGCGTGTACCACATGGGGTGTTTTTACGAATGAAGACGGCATTGCGAATATCATACTACTGGATGCGTTGCAGGAAAGGCTGGAGTTCCCGGATCTGAAGGTCCGGGCGATGGAAATGTACAAGGAGTATGACCCGGATGCCTTTATAGTAGAGGCCAAGGCTGCGGGCACTCCTCTTATCTTCGAGTTGCGCAGAATGGGAATTCCGGTAGGCGAGTATGTTCCGAGTAGAGGTAAGGATAAGGTTGCCAGGGTAAACGCCGTATCGGATTTATTTTCTTCCGGCCATGTTTGGGCACCCAAAAAAAGATGGGCCGAACTCGTAATTGAAGAATTTGCCGCCTTTCCTACCGGAGATCATGATGATTTAGTGGATTCTGGCACACAGGCACTCCTTCGTTTTCGGCAGGGCGGATTCATTTCGATTGAGAGCGATGAACCCATGAGCGAATTGCTTCCTGGACGTAGGGCAGACTACTATTGATATTGACTATAAGTTCATGTTACATCATTCTGTTCTGATACTTTGTAGAGGAGTAGGCAGTGCCAATAGATAGACCGCTGGACCCGCTGTTCGGTATAGATGATCTGGATATGGGTGCCGATGGCCTGACCGTTGTAGAAGATCAGGAAATCCCAGAGGATTCCATGCTTACCGAGATGGACGATGGTAGCATGGTAGTTGATTTTGATCCCACGGCACTTGAAGGAGAATCTGTAGATTCCTTTCAGTCTAATCTGGCCGAACATATCGATGATGATGAATTACATTCTATAGCTAAAGATCTTATATCGAAGTTTAATGCAGACAGGAGTAGCAGGTCCGACTGGGAACAGACCTATGAGCAGGGACTCGACCAGCTTGGCTTGGAGATCGAAGAGCGTACCACTCCCTGGGCTGGAGCCTGTGGAGTTTTCCATCCGATGCTTTCGGAAGCGGTAGTCAGATTTCAGAGTCAGACGATTCAGGAGATCATGCCAGCGCAGGGTCCGGTCAAGTGCCATATATGGGGCACCTCTACTCCTGAGATAGAGAAGCAGGCGCGGAGAGTTAAGGAGTATCTTAACTATCAGCTTATAGAAGTTATGACAGAGTATCGTTCAGAAACCGAGAAGCTTCTATTCAGCTTGCCTCTTGCGGGGTCCGCCTTCAGGAAGATCTACTTTGATCCTTCTCTTGGCAGACCTAGTTCCATGTTTGTTCCGGCAGAGGATTTTGTTGTTTCGTATAATGAGGCCGATCTAGCACAGGCGGAGAGATACACGCATGTGATGATTAGAAGTACCAATCAGATAAGAAAGCTCCAAGTGAGTGGTTTTTATAGAGATATTGAACTCAGGCACTCCAATATTGAACAAAATGCAGTAACTGATAAGTACATAGAAATTGGAGGCGTGAAGCCGTCCTGGGATAAGGACGAGCGACATCAGCTTCTGGAAATGCATGCCGATATGGACCTGCCTGGTTTTGAAGACGAGGATGGGGTTGCACTTCCATATGTCATTACGATAGACAAGGGAAGCAACACTATACTGTCAATCTACAGAAACTGGGCCGAAGACGATCCACATCGAATAAAAAAACAACACTTCGTTCACTACGGATACGTTCCTGGGATAGGCTTCTACAATCTGGGCTTGATCCATATGATCGGCGGGTTGGCAAAATCCGCTACGAGCCTGCTTCGCCAACTCGTGGATGCAGGAACTCTCTCCAATTTGCCAGGAGGACTGAAAACTCGTGGACTCAGAATCAAGGGCGATGATACGCCAATTATGCCAGGAGAATTCAGAGACGTTGATGTCCCGGGAGGGGCGATTCGTGACAACATCACCTTTCTTCCTTATAAGGAACCTTCTTCGGTCCTTTACCAGTTACTGGGTAA
>TARA_R110002153_G_scaffold67677_1_pt1 | contig 15062 bp, 8 predicted proteins | sample TARA_R110002153 | Tara Oceans TARA_R110002153 (sample SAMEA4398193) | marine metagenome | biome: Polar Biome; feature: [SRF] surface water layer (ENVO:00010504); material: water (ENVO:00002006), including particulate matter (ENVO:01000060) such as... | depth 5 m
ATGTAGTAATGTCAGCACCTAACGCTGCTTTGTTTTCTGAGTCTTGACCGTGAAGACTTGACACGTCTGTTTCTCGGAAGTAAACGGAATTTCCGTCACTGCTCGTAATGCGAACAGTATTTGCACTTCCTGCGGTCTTGATGCGAATTTTATCGCCATCAAGAGATAATTGCTCTGTTGAGAATATCTTAGCCATACTATTCTCTACAATGCTTTATTAGATTTGGGAACTTTTTTTATTTCAAATTCCAATACTTCATGAAAATCAACTTAAGAGTATGGCCATAACCCATAAAATGAACAACAAAAGAGTCCTCGTCAAGAAACCTTGGGTCAGTGTTGAATTTATTCATAGGAAAAATCTTTCTATTGAACCCGAATGAATCAGAATTCTTAAGGATCTCACATAAAACTTCTTGATCACCTCCACTAGAAAACAACGAGCTTTTATCTCCAGCAAAGTTTAACCAGCGTTTAATTAAGTTTTTTGTATATGTGTGACTTCTAAAGATGACAACTCCACTATTTAACAAAGAGCCTGTAGGCATATCTTTATTGTTAGAGCCAATGTCCTCGCATGCTATAATTTTTTTCATAGGAACGCATCTATCAAGAATATCCTCAAAATTTTTATCAGGATTAAATATTAAAGTATCTGAGTCCATCCATATTAAAACCTCATGCTCGTCAATATGATTGAGTAAAGCTCTTGGCTTGGACCAGCTAGGGTAATTTTTAGTGTCTATTGACTCTCTGTATACATGAAAAGTGTAACCTTGCTTAATTGCATATTCTTTAATGCTATTCTCTGACTCTATCGCATATTGTGCAATCTCTGAAGTGTATAAAGAAACTATTCCTATTTTTTGATTTGGATTATAACAACTGTATTTATCTTTAGGGATATCTCGATCTGGAATTTGGCTAACTAAAGATTTTAAAAAACTATAATCCCTTAAATTATACCAATGATTTTTGAGTTTTATGAATTCTTGTTGTTTTTTTTTAATATTGTCCTGAAGTTTATCCTTGTCCCTCCTGAGGTCAGAATGGTCGTCTAGTGCCGTATTACCCCCCTCTTCATGTATTTGATATGTCATTAGGGGGTTTAGGTGGAATAGCTTATGCGGGGCAGCTGAGAGTCTATTCTCGTTAGTGAAGTCCAGAATGAATAAGTCAACGCCATAATCAGCTTTTTTCTTAATGTTCATGGAGTCAAATCCTTGAGTCTCAACCCATTGACACATCATCGAAGCCGCCTGCTTTGATATTATGTAAGAGTGTGCAGACATGTGCCAGTAATGATCATCAGGAGTAAAGAAGTTATTTATTTTTATATTATTAAAATATTTATTATAAGGATTTAATACTTCATGATACTTTGACTCATTACAAGGTTGGCAGCCACCTAGATATATTAAAGAATAATCACTAGGCATTAATTTTGACCAATAGCTATTCCAGAAACTTGTGAAGCCTTTTTTAAATACAACATCATCTTCAAGTATTAAATAATTTTCTGCCCCTTTATCTTCAACTAATTGCCTCCATAAATTATAATGGCTCAAGCAACATGCGGCAGAAGATTTAGATCTCTCGCCGTAGCTATCGGGAAACTTTATCTTAATGTCCTCTGTAAGCTCTAGGGGTTTACCGTCAACAGCAACAGAACGCTCTGAGTAGAAAGGTATGTTTTCATGAGCATGCTTTAATCTATCTGACCGACGATCTAGGTTTATAAAAAAAGATTTTGATATTTTATTTAATTTCATTGTCGATTTGATACCTAAAGGTTTCTGACATTCCCAACTCAGACCGCAAAAGCTTAGATCTATTAAGTATAGTGTCCAAACAGTTAACGGTAACATTAACTCCACCTGTCTCGTGAAGGGCCATTTTTTTAGTTTCTTCGCCGCTAGGAATGTAAACAATTGAAGCTATACCTGCTTTTTTGCAACGCAAACAAAAGCAAATATCATCGCAACCAAAATGATAATTAATTGAGTCAGAAAATAAATGTCGCAACGATGCCTTGCGAAAAGTAGCCCCTCCACATAAATAGTCAACTTCATGCAGTTCGGAGGTTTTTTTAGATTTGCCGTTTTGGAAACTATACAAAAACTGACCAGTCATGTCTGCTAACCCTTTAATACTGCCAGATGTTCCATTAATTTGAAAACTCTTAAGACTTTCTGAATGATCTAATTTCCAGCCATATTGAGCTAATAAACAGTCTCTCTTAGATATTATGCCAATCATTGTTTCACAATAAGAGGGCTGAGGAAATCTGTCGTCGTCAAGCATAACTATATATTCCGTAGGGGCTCCTAGAGCTATTTGATACCTGCCCATATGCATGAAATTGAAATTAGATTCAATGCAGTATGTGTTTTTCCAATTTTTAGTATATTGCTTGAATACTTTAATTAGTTTGGATATTTTTTCTTCAGGACCAAAAAAGCAAGCAAATATAGTGTGAGGTTTTATTGTTTGCTGCTCACACTTCTTTAATTGAAGTATTAATAACTCTTCGCTCTTATTAAAAAAATTTAGTATTAACGTGTAGTCCATCAATCTTCGTGCAACATGTGTTGGTATTTATCTAAGGTCTCTTGATTGTAGGGGCTGTATTTAGCAACAAAAGCTCGACCTTTTTCCATGTACTCTTTATGTATTTTATGGTGATTATTCATTGCATTACTTAACTGTTCAGCTCCAAGCTTCACATTGAAATCTGGATAGTAATAACCTTCATCCATTAAAGTTTCAGAGTTGTGGACCAGCGGAACTCCCATGTATAAAGCTTCATAGTGAGCATAGTTCAAGTCATTATCATATTGATGAGAAACAATAACTCCGCCAAATTTAGATAATGCATCTAGCGTACACCAGCGATTATTAAAAAAGGTAAAGTCTTTTCGCTTAACTATATCAAACCTAGACATAAAAGTTTCAAAGTGGGGGCTGCCCCTTAATCTACTGCAGCAAAAAACATTCACTCCACTCAACATTTCGGGAAATAGTTTATCTGCTTTTTCAGCTATACAGAATGGAATTAAGAAATTTTTATTAATCAATGTATTAGATTCAAAAATTTGCACTTTATTAACTAGCTCTGGATTAAAAAATGGACTCAAGCCCTTATCTTGCAGTGTTGCGATTTTGTCCTGAATGAAGAACGGGTCCCAAACATACGGCGCGATTTTTATATTTTCATTACCATATGCAACCTTGACATACTCTGCCCCAAAAGCATGATGAGGAGAAATCCAAATAGATGAAATCAATTCACCCATTGAGACTGAGTTGAATTCAAAGCTGTCGCCCTCTGGGGGATGTGTCGCGTTACGCAAGTCAAACATTAATTTATTTCCTAATTGAAGTGTAATTATTTTAAGTTTTGAATTCCTAAGCTTGAAGGACTCTAGGAACTTAATGTGAATGTCAAAGCCGGCGAGAATAATTATATCAAAAACTTCTGATTGATCATTGACAACATCGTTCAGATACATATACTTATGATTAAACGAGAGTTTTGAGTAAGGTTTGGAGTTTGTTACATAATAAACTTCATGACCCAACCTCCTAAACAAATCATATAAGAACTTTACGTTTTGATTTAATCCATTAGACCAGAAGTTGGTCGAAAGATCTAAAGTTATTCCTATCTTCATGCTAACAGGGAGCGGTATTGATTTCTAACATTTTCATTAAATGGAGAAAATCGTTGAATAACTTTTTGAGCTTGAACTTTATAATCGCTTAAGTTTTCTTTATGGAATTTCAGGGCTTCTTTTAACTTTTCAGCTCCAATATTTAAATCGTATTCAGGGTAGTAGTATCCAGCTTCTCTTATGTATTCAGAGTTATGTATCAAGGGAATATCAAGGTACAAGGCCTCCATGTATGTATAATTTAATCCGTTTAAAAGCTGATGAGACACTAAAACATTTGATCTCGAAAATGCTTCGTGCATGGGAACTCTATTGCCAAAGAAGGCTTTGCCTTTGAGGATTATGCTTAGTTTGGACATTAAGCTTTTAAAGTAAAGTTTATCCCTAAGACCGCTTGAGCAGTAAACTTGCAAAGCTTCAATAAGGTCAGGCTCTTCTTTGAAAACTTTTTCAATTAAAAAAATAGGCATCAAACAGTTTTTAGTTATATTTAAATTAGGCTCCATTACCCCTATATTTTGGGGCGAATTTGGCACATAGCGCAAAGACTCGTCCATGTATTTAGGTGTCCAAATATAAGGACATACAAAAACTTTTTGAGTGTTGTAGTAGGTTTGTAAATATGGAATAGAAAAAGAGTAGTGAGGCGAAACCCAAGACTCATCAACTCTAAGCGGACTTAATGATGTCTTATCATCAAGTACTGACATTTCAATATCAGTTAGTAATCTATTTCCGTAATGTATATGTATATTTTTGCATCTAGAATTTTTCCTTTTAGCATTCAATACTGACTCTTCTTTTAAAAGAAATCCAGACTGTAATATATAATCGAATTTATATTCATCTAACTCATGCTCTCCCATTATTAGAATGCCTAATGGCGGATTAAGCGATTCTTCTACATCGTGATTTACACAAATTGAGACATTGTAACCCATGTCCTTGAGCATCTCAGAAAAGAAAATTATATTCTGATTTAGCCCATTCGTAAACAAACTCCTATTTAGAGTTGCAGTTAATAATATATTCATTAATGCTTATTACACCAATGAAATAAAGTATTAAGTCTACAATTAAAAATTTTTTATATTTTCTTTGCTTTTATTATCAAAGAAGTTCTTTTTAGCTTGCTCTAACACATCTAGAGACTTAGAGAAGTCAATTGACTGACCATTGTGTTCAACATTTTTTATATTAGCGAACATAGAAAATATATATTCAATATAATCTATAGGCTCCAACCCTTCCTCTTCTGCCATTTCAAATAAATCGTCAACATCTAATTTAAATTCTTTATCGAATGGCATGCCGAAGAGCTCCTTGCTTACCGTTTCTTTTAGCTCTGACTCAAAGTTGTTCATAGTAAACAAGGCTTCTTTTGAATCAATGCTTTCTTTATAGTTTAACAAGCTTGAGATAAATTCTTTTTGTTCTTCTAGGTTCATAACTTATAATAAGACCCTTGACCCTCAAATTCAAACTTTAATCCAGTACATTCAATTGGATAATAAAAAGATGCCTCACTGTATTGATCAAGAGCCCCATCTATCGTAATGTCGCCCGAGAATAGTATGTTTGTTAGGTACAGGTTGTTTCCCGTTATTAATGATGTGTCCTCGTTTAATTCACTATAAGTATCGCGTATTGATTTTAAGCTTGAGTCTACATAATTTTTTGTAGCAACATGGTTTAGTTGAGATGGCTCGTTGGTACTAATGTTTAATTCTGAGCCAGTAATAATTATATCGCTCAGAAAAGTTTTAGTTCCAGAAATAGATTGACTTGAGTGAGTGTTTACGGTTTGCTCATTTAATGAAACAATATTAGACTCAGCTTGATTTAGGGAACTGTCTATAGCATGGGTTATTTCATTGAGTGGAAATTCAAGAGTGATCGGGCTTGAGGCATTTCCGGATAGGTAACCATTGACTGGAACCACTCTATACGAGTAATGAGTTCCACTTTGGTAGTGACCTGTAAGTGAAATTAATTGTGGGGATGAGCTGCCTGTTAAGTGAAGCCCTGTGGATTCATAATTATGATTCCGAGAGACAGAGCTAGGGGCTGATATTTGATGCATTCCTTGAGCATATAAATTATTCAAAAAATGATCCTGATAGTCGTTGAATTCTAATATTCCTGAGTGAGTAGAGCTTATCGTGCCGTCTATTGGCTTGAGCGTCTTTTTTTGATAAACTTCATAAGAGCTAAAAACTTCTTGAGGTATGCCGTTATTGGATATTAATATGGTTTGAAATCCGTCAGGATTATTGAATTGCGCCGCTTCAATTGTTATTTCAGGGCTATGGCCTGAAGCGAATACCTCAATGGAATCGAAAATTATATTATGATCGTTAGAGTCTACAAGACGAAATCCAATATTAGAAATCAATTCGTTATTGCTATATGGTAGGGAATTAATAGAGGTATAGCTGGTTTGCTCGTGCCCGCTTACTAATAAATCTACACCATCAAAGCTGTAATCAGGTACAGAGTTGATTGTAATTTCAGTAACCCCTTGACCGTAGTCAAAATTATAATCATAATGAGTAAATTTCGGATAGTCAATCAAGCCTGAAAGCTGCACGGAATCTTCTAGGATATGCGAGCCACTTCTATAAAGATTTAAATTAACAAAAAAATCTACATGATCACCCGTTCTATTTCCGAAGAAATCAAAATATTTACCGCTGGATAAATCATTGGATAGCCCTGTAGAATAAGAATAAGAATTCATAAAGCTTGCTTGATTCGAGTCTATTGAAAATGAAAAATAACTACCAGAGGTAGAGTTATTCTTGATGTCTGAAGAATAACTAAGTAGGCCTGAATTATAGTCAACATGTAGTTCAGGGTTTTCGATTTTGTTTAACTGAAGATCTAGATATTCAGCGGAGCTGTAATATAATGTATCAGCGTATTCAAATGTAACACCTGAACCGAACCAGTCGTAAGCCGTCAAACTTAAGAATCCGGTGGTGTCAATTGGAAAATTAATTGAAAAATTATTAGTCGAATCAAACATTCCGCTAACAATAACATCTGAAGTTCCACCGTTGCCATAAATTAAGCACTCTACCCCAGTGGCAGGCGAGGAATAGCTTGGCACTATTGAAATGTCAACAAAAGAATCGACCGTAGGGCTGGAGGAAATAGTTACCTCTTCAATCTTAATTGATTCATTAGAAAAAACAAAGTTACCAGTAACTTCAGTACCGTAAAAGTCTTGGATTGTTAATTGAGATGTGAAGTTTCTAGATTCGTAGCTATTTAATATTTGAATATGCGGAGATTCGGCAAGCTCTTCTTTTACAACTATGCCGTCAACTAATATTTTATTAGTAAGGCTTGAGAAAAAAGGTTCTGCATTAAAACTGTGTAATACTGAGTCGTCTCTTGGGTTAATTATATCAAACGATAAATTGGCCACTCCTTCGCGATATTGGCCAGAAGCATAGTAGCCACTATTGGTAGAAACATAATTAACAGGAACTTGGTCGACCTGAAAGTTAGAAAATTTAAAAGTTTTACCTTGAGCATTAAAGTCTACAACAGGAATATATTGCTCAGGTATAGAGATGCCAGTGATATATATATTGTCATTTTTATAAGGATAAACCGTTCCCTTGATTGAGTCGCCCTCGATAAGACCGCTTACCTCATATTCATTAGTGAATGTATCAAAGGTTGAAAAGAAAGAGTTATTCTTGTAAGATTTAAAGAGGTACCCATCAACATTTTGAATGTTTGCCCAGCTAAAATTTAAATATCCTGTAGGTTGCATTATACTATTATATCGTGCCCATAATACTCCCTCTCTTCAATGTAAATTCCATCTCTAGAAGAAGTACTTTTATCTATACTTTCATACTTATTTTCTAAATATTCAGTAGCAGTAAACTCAAAGTTCATAGGTGAAGATTCTTTAGCTTCTTTTATTCTGTATTTTTTGGGAGCGATTTTGTCTGATGTGTTTTCTTTAATGATCCATGCGTAGCCCTGCTTTATATCTGTATCTAAGTTAGTGCTGAAGGTTACAGAAAAATTGCTTCTTGCTGATATTGTATAGCTCAAATACTGAGGCTCTCTTCGGCTTATGGTTTCACTAGAATTAGAAGTATCCACATCATCGTCAGACAGCACGGGCACTTGAATTAAAATTTCATTAACATTAACTAATGCTGAAGATGGTACATCTATCTCTATTGTGTTTGCATTTACCACCTTGGCGATTCTTCCGCCTGAATGATTTGATATTTTATTATTATCAATAACATCAATCACGTCTCCAATCCTTAAGTAAGATCCCTGAAGTCCGGTTTTGAATTGAATGATTTCTTGCTCTAGTTGGCGTGTTAAAATCTTGTGCCAAGCCAACCTGTGAGCTTCGCCCCTTCTGGTTATTCCTATTCCAGCAATTTTTACATGAGAATATCCATGCTCCCTAATTCCGATTGAATCTTCCACGTGTTCACTTTTTTGCATGTAGTTATCTCTTTCGTCAACATAATCTACGGTGGCGGATGTAACTCTATGAGTTTCTGGAGTACTGGAGTAAGAAAACCCCTCATCGCTAACGTTCGAGTTGGTGAATATCATAACAGATCCATTGGAATTTGATATAGATGAGTCGATGGTTATGTATAATTTTCCAGCACTAAAATTAATTGTGCAGTTGTAGATTTTAATAAGCTCCCTGATATAGTCATAAGCTTGTTTTTCTGAGTCTAAATATAGATTGCACATATGCCTCCTTTCAGAGCGAGCTTGACCGTCAATAATAACATCTACCCTTTCATCGCAAAATTCAGAAAAGGTATAAAAAGACCATATGTCAATATCTGAATCTTTTAATCCATATTTAGCCATACCGTACCTTTCATTAGTCAGTAGATCATAAATTATCCAAGCTGGATTACTAGTCCATTGTAAGTCCGCAGAAAAAGTACCGTCCCAATTTCCTACATAAGTGCCATTAGTTGGGTCGTAATTGCTAGGAATTTTGAGCAATCTACCCTTGATCAAATATTCTTTCTTAGGTATCTCTGGATGATCTTTTGAGTTAATTCGAGTGCCTATTAATGCAGTATTATTGTAGTTGAAAAAACCAGCGACGTGCTCCGTAACAGACATTAAGGAAGATTCAATTTGATAACGAGCTTCCACAATGCCTCCAGTAACAGGATCCAGCTCTCGAGTAAGTCTGTATACTTTTAATATTCTATTTTTAAAATTGTTCGCAGAGCCTTCTGCCGCAGGAAGGTTATCTATAAGTATATCTTTTACGTACGGATTAGTTGCGCAACCTCTAAATGATACGACATCTTTTTTCAAGACCTCGCCTTCGACGCCATATTCAATAGCGAAATCAACTTTTGCTGGCCAAATTTCTCCACTGTTTTTAACTAACTCGCCGACCTTGAAGCATAGCCATGGAGCCGCAGAGCAATTAATTAAAAACTTAGCCAACATTCCTGCAACTAGACCGCCAGCTATACCCGCTATGCTAGCATAAAAAGCTGCCATTTTGGCCGCTTTTACAATATCATTGGCTGGAACTAAAGTCACTACTTCCCCCTTCAATGCATCTCTAGTGGGAACTCCTGTTAGGGCTCCACAAAAAGGGATAGGTGCGGTCATGCCTTGACCGAAACTTTTCATGTTAAGTTTATCTGGCACCGCAACAGACTCAACTAGCTGATTCTTTATGGCAACTCCAGCCATTATGCCTAACCCTACCGCTATGAGCGGAAGTAAGTTTACATACAAAGAGCTTTCATCGCCTTCGTATGTATAATGAAGCTTTTCAATTTTAAAAGAAAGAGAAACACATGAAACTTCAGGGTTTTTTATAGTATGAGCATAGTAGTAGTCTTTTTCTCCTTGGTTCCTAGGCCCGTATAATACAAAGTTTACCATTTTTGTGAAAGATGGAAGTTTGAATTCGTCCGACATTAACATTGGTTGGGCTGAACTGGCTAGCATAGCTGACGGAATATGAGTGTCTGCATTACCGTTTTTGAAATGCCCGACCCTTATGTCATAGTGAAACTTTGAATAGTTAAATCTGTCATTTTTATCCCTAATAGGCACATCATTTAAAAATATAGACCTAGCCCACGCATTCGGATCGATGGCATTGAGGGGTGGAGCTGGAGCTCTGTTCGTCGGTCTAGAAAATTCTAAAGTTATATCAGAATCTTCAATCCCGTAACCCAGCGCGGGGGCGGTATTGTCTATAGATAAGGAGGTTAAGGAGTTGCCTTGAATGATCACATTAAATACTGGATGCCTGAACGCCACCGAAGCAAAAGGATCTTGACATATTTGTTGATAATTAAAACCTAGACCAATTTGTGATACATAAAATTTAGATATTTTACCTTGAACTAAATGGGCGGCATCTACCGTCAAAATTAAATCTTGCTTAGCAAAATTATTATCTGGGTCGAAATTTCTAGTAGGATCAACGGCGGGAATGAAAGAATTAGCTACGGCTGATTGGTAGGAAAGCAGGTGGCTATTAGTAGACAAGAGCAAGTCAGAAGTAGAAGAGTTTCCTCTAAAGCCAAAGCCGCCATCAATTATTTCAAAATCACTAATTGATCCATACTTATCAACTTTAACTTTACATTTAAAAGAGTAAAATATAGGAGAAATATTAACTGTGCCGTTCTTTGACGAGCTGATGCCATGAATATAGAATTCAGAGTTATGTTTGTAACCTTTATTTAACGATAGATCATTAAGAATATTAACCCTTGACACAGTGAAAGTTTGTGGGTAGATTCCTTGAGTGATGGAAGAGCCATTAACATTGCCGTTTTTGCCTACATATCCAGCTCCAGCACTTTGTAAAGTAATCGATGTAGGCCTACCAGTGCATATAAAGTTCATGCTATTAGCCCCGAGCAAGGAGTTGGTTAGAGTGTTCTTCTTGAAGTTTGCTACATTTGAAATGTCAATACTTTCTATATTTGCTCTTATAATAGCTGCAGTTGTAGGGGTTTCAAAGCTTGCAGGAACTTCATCTATCGTAAAATCTTTGGTAATTTGTCTGGCCGAATTGTTCCATGAGTTTACATCTAAAGATTCTGAAAAAATCCCCGCAGCGGTTGAAGATGTCGTGCTAATTCCATTAAGAGTTATATGGTTAGCCCACGAAGTTTCACCCTGAAACGAGTCCCTTCTCGAGTTACTTAATGATACAGATCCATTTTTGATATACATTTTGCAATCCGTAGAGCTGTCGCTACTATCAATCACACAAAAAACTCCAAGATCTTCATAAGAAAGCTCCGAGTTACTCAACAGGAATGGAGCTTTTTTATTAGAGTGGGGTAATATTGGAGTCCAGCCGCCATGATAAACAGGATTATCTGGAACTTTAAGTAAGTGTAAGTTACTTACCGTTCCGCTGGCAGAAACCTCCGCTACGGCATCTATGGAAGTAGGCAAAAAATTAAATTGAGTAAATCCTGAAGACACGGTTTTCCGTAATATAAAAACAGTCACCCTAGGATAAATCATTGGATGATACTTACCTTTAGGGCTAAGGCTATCATCAGCGTCTACGGCTCCAGAGTCTACAATTAAAACCGAATCAAAGTTATCTCTATTTTTCTGAACAGTATGAATAGGTAAAGAGCCCGCCATTGAACCTTGAGTAACATTAGAGCCAGAGCCTACCCCAAACTTAATGTACTTACCTCCCCCGCGCCCCTGAAAGCTAGGAAGAGTACAGAAAGATAAATTACCACCCATGGCCGCGTTAAAACTATTGAATACATTATTAGCGAAGGCGGCAGACCTAAGTAGGTAATCTAAAGATACAGTAGACCCATCGCACAAAGCTTGAAAGTAGTTTCCGTTTGGTGGAGAAATGTCTAGCGAAGTGTATGAAGGAGTAAATCCGCTAGCAGATCCGCGCAAGCCTGACAATATTCTAGTAACATTTCCTAAATTTAGATAATTAGTCAAAGAAATAGAGGCTAAGATATTTCGGGTAACATTAAATGTATTAAACCCACTTCTGAATCTGTCGTTATAAGTTCCAATTACAACGCTTATTGTTGTATTCTTAATGTTTCCAGCCCCATCAACTAAATCGCCACCTCCGTTTTGATCGTAATAAATTCTTGCCATCTCTGAAATTGAAATGCTAGAATCCCAAGGCAGGTTTGAGTCTGCAGTATAGCTTTTAAAATCATTAAAAACATTTTCAAATTGAGAATCAAACAAAGAAGACTCTTTAAATTTTACTCCCAAATCTAGACTGATAGCTTGACTTTTTCTTTCGCCAGCAGAAGTTTTCTTTAATGTGGTATTAATTTGGCACATGCTCGATTCTGGACTAATTGAGTAATTAAGCTGAGCATTGCCATAATTCGATCCAACCCTAAAATCTTCATTCAGTAATTCTGAATCGGCGTCTAAGCTAGATAGAGAAAACACTGGAAAAGTTCCGTTATCTGTAGCCTCGGAATTTAAATATTTTGCGGGCAAGTTTTTATTTATTGCATTTAAGTTGTTGGTATTTGCGGAAATCGATCCGTCGCCAGAATTCATTAAAAATAACCCATTGCTAGAAACATATCTAGGAGCACTAGGTGTGGCAACATTGCCTTGAAAGTAAACTATAGAGCTCGCGTCATCTGGACCCTTGAAACGAATATCTTGAATTTTGGCGGACTTTAAATTGCTGGGCTTGCTTGCATTTATTGATAGACCATTAACTACAGAGCCGTCGCCAGTAATCTTACCGTTGTAATTATTGTAATAGCTTCCTGCACTTAATATGCCTACATTCGCATTGTTAGCTAGAGAAGTTAATGAATTAGAGAATGAATTATATTTGATTGACTCTATAGAGATTGAGTTAGGAGCTGGAGCTGGATCGGTAGCAAGGTATGGAAAATAGACCGAACCATTGTCTACGACTGAACCCGTTATATGCCCCGCCAGACCAGCTATGGGACCTTCTGATAATACTTCTAGAGATTTGTAAATACCGATAGATTCCAATTTTTGATAATCTCCGCGCGAGCCAACTTTCATCGGAGAGCCTGCGTTACGCCAAGCTAGAGTTTTTTGAGCTGCGCTTGGAGCCATTCCGTCTTTCGATAGAAGTTCTACCGAAAGATCGTTGCTTGATTTCGGACGCATGTCTTGGTCAATACTGCCAAGTTTAGGGTAGACGAAAGGTCTGGGCTGAGTGTTATATTGGGGAAAGTCCCACCAAGAGGCATTAGCCGAAGCATAAACCGCTTTGTTTTCTGAGGGTCCAAATTGAACATGTTCGTTAGAACTTGATCCATCATTTACATAACCAGCATTGATGGGTTCATTTTCTCCTAGTAAACTGTGATTTTTTTCACCGTTACCGCCAACCTCGATACTGTTTCTTTTTGATGGGTCTTGTCTTGAGTCTTTGTAGTTGCTAAAAGCTTCGCCAGCAGATTCGCTTCGGTAGTCAACTATTTCTCTTGAATTTATAAAAGTATAATCCGCAGCCATTTTAGATATTCTTGTTGGCGTTGGATTTCCAGCAAAAATTTCAGCTTTATCATGATCATAGTCATAGTTATGAATGCTGGAATGTATAACTTTTGAGCCAACCCTAAGCTGACCGTATATTACCGGAACTGGAGTACCTTGCTCAACCCTATTTTCATTATTGCTATATATAAAAGAATTGGTTGTTATAATTTCGTACTCTGGAGTTCCGTCGTCTTCTGGAGACATGTCATTCATGAATTTCTGCATTAAATAACCCAAGGCGAAATTACCTAGAAAGGGAGCAGCCAATGCGGAGCCTTCCATCGATGGAACTATATTGTATGAATTTTCCACCAAAGGTATATCTAAGCAGTATTGCTCCATCGTGTTTTTATTCTCGTCAACGAATAAATACTGTACTCCTTTGAGCGATTTATTTATAAAGAATTTCCTAAAGTTGGGGAAGTTAGATGATAGCCCGTTAATAGCTTCTCGAATTGTCTTTACATCAAGATCAATTTCTTGACAAAAATTCGAAGCCATTTCCCCATGCAAAATAAATCTTTTCATAAATCCTTATACCTATATACTTTATACACTTTATTAAGTGATTCTTCAGTAAATAATTCATCCTTGGGAACTAAGCCCATTGGGTGGTGAGAGTATCTATTGTCTTTATTGAATACGGCAAGATGCATAAAGGGGCTAATAGAGGGGTTGAATACAATTAAATCACCATAAGTTATATTTTTAATATCAATTTCATTAAAATAATTCTTAATTTGATTGATTAATTTTAAATTAGAATTTTGTTTTTCTCTTGCCCAGTTAGATATACCATTAAAGGTTATATTAAGATGTAGTTGATAGAAGTCTTTTACGAAAGAAATACAGTCTTGAAAGAAAGGAATAAATACACGCCCATAAAGACCTCTTGGTTTGTAACTTTTGGGGTAGTATATGTTTTGAGATTTTGACACAGATGATATAACATAAGAAGGAAGCCCTAGCGATTCAGATATTTCTACATCTATAGAGCTTAATTCAGAGCTATCGGTTGTGTGGGTGTGGAATATGGAAATAATATCGCCACTAAAATAATCTGAATAAAAATCAGAATTATCAATCGCAAACACTTCCTTATTCTTGGTGTTTAAGTTTTTGAATGGTTTAAACTCATAGTCGTACTGGTGATTTAAGAATTTAAATATTCCAAATTTCTCGAACTTATTATCTACAAGAGAATACCGAAAGCATTCTTTTATAGGTTTAGTATTCCCAAGTCCCAGGAAATCCTCCAAAAGGTAATCCATTCGTGCTTTCTACTCCCTGAAAGCGGCATCGGCATCCAGAAATGTTTTTAGGGCAATCGTCCGCAATCCAAGAAGACTTGTCTGTGGCTGGATTTTTCCCTAGAGTGCCATTTTGAACACACACATAAACTCTATCTGGGTCAGAAGAGTTTGGCGGCGAGTCGAGCATAACGTAATTTCCTGAATTATAAGTTGTGGATGGATCAAAGGTTTGGGTTGGGCCAGCTGGAGTGAAGTTTATAAAATTGCCCTTGATATCAGTGACAGGTAGCCCATTATATCCGCAACCTATATTACTGCGATATTTCCATTGACATGTATTGTATACTATTTTTCTATTTGGAATGAATGCCGACTCTTTTTCTAGAGGAGATACTAGTTCGAATTGAATTAAGTTTTGATTCTCTGCATTCTTTTTATTGATTACATACTGCTCTACTGGAAATGAAACTTCTGTAGGCGTTCCAAAAGGGTTCACATTACTTGGGAAGTTCACATCAGCTAGAAACTTAACAAAAGTTCTGGTTCTTTTAAAAGTAAAACCAATGAAGTCTTTGAAGAATCTAGTTTTCAA
>TARA_R110002153_G_scaffold3739_4_pt1 | contig 15034 bp, 13 predicted proteins | sample TARA_R110002153 | Tara Oceans TARA_R110002153 (sample SAMEA4398193) | marine metagenome | biome: Polar Biome; feature: [SRF] surface water layer (ENVO:00010504); material: water (ENVO:00002006), including particulate matter (ENVO:01000060) such as... | depth 5 m
TAGCATATTCAACGGCTGCTGACTTAGTCAACCCTACTACCGCATGTTTGCTCGCAGCATAGATACTCATCTTTGGTGCAGCGCCTAAACCCGCAACTGAGGCAGTATTCACAATCGCCCCACCACCAGTTTTAAGCATACTTTGGATTTCATGTTGCATACACAGCCACACTCCTTTGACATTGACATCCATAATTTTGTCAAAAACATCCTCACTGCCATCAGCCAACTTGCCTGACTCGATATCAATACCGGCATTATTAAACGCAATATCTAAGCGACCAAAAGAGTCTTGAATAAAGCTAAAAAGTGCCGCTACTGATCCATTGTTACTCACATCACAGTAATGGAAAACAGCATTATGACCTTGTGCACACAGATCTTGTGCTACTTGTTCGCCACGATCATCTATGTCCGCCAACACAACCTTGGCACCATGTGCTGCAAAAGCCCGTGCCGCGGCTTCACCGATCCCAGCGGCAGCTCCTGTTATTAATACAACCTTGTCCAAAAACGCATTTTGAATAACCATATATTTACTCTCGAGTTCATGCCAACTCCAAGATTACCAATCCATACGCCAAACAAAAAATAGCCTTTCGACATATTGTCTTATCAGTAGAATGAATGGGATGGGTATAAGTATTTACCATATTAAGAAGCTAACATATTATTGTTAGGCAGATATTCATCAGGATGAGTATCAAGCTGGTTTTTTATTGCTACACTGTTATTCACCAAGACGGAGCATATTGCTAAGTCGGACTATGGGCACAACTATGATTACATTTACACTTAACGGTAACAAGATGAGTACGGATGCACCTACAGACACACCATTATTATGGGTTATCCGCGACGAATTTGGACTTAAAGGAACCAAATTTGGGTGCGGAATCGCCATGTGCGGTGCCTGTACTGTACATTTTAATGGTAGTCCGGTTAGATCTTGTTCTCTGCCAATTAGCGCCCTTGATGGAAGTGAAATAAGAACGATTGAAGGGCTTGAAAACAAACATCCTTTACAAAAGGCTTGGGTTGAACATCAGGTGCCTCAATGTGGTTACTGCCAATCAGGTCAAATCATGCAAGCCTCTGCATTGTTGGCCACTAATGCCAATCCTTCAGATACGGAAATTGTGGAGTACATGAACGGCAACCTCTGTCGCTGTATGTCTTACAAACGTATCAAAGAAGCTATTAAACAAGTATCTTCAGCAAGTGCCAGTGTCGTAGAAATTTATGATCCTAAAAGAGAAAGTATTCTAGAAGACAACAATGAACAAGGGGTAGTATAAGATGACTCGCCTCAACAAAACCGAAAAAATTGAACAAAGCCGTCGTAATTTTTTAATAGGTACAGTAGGCACAGGCTTAGTTATGGCCTTTGCGCCTGTGATGACAGCATACTCCTCAGAATCAGCTGCTAGCGCACTCAATAAAAAACACTTTAATCCAACAGTTTGGTTTGAAATTGATCAAACAGGTTCGATTTTAGTCAACATTTCGCGAGCTGAAATGGGACAACACGTAGGTACTGCCATCGCCCGTATTGTTGCCGATGAATTAGGTGCTGATTGGGATAAAGTTTCGATCAAACATGTGGATACCGATCCCAAATGGGGATATATGGTCACTGGCGGTTCATGGTCTGTTTGGCAATCTTACTTACCCATGTCCCAAGCAGGCGCAGCGGGGCGCACCGTTTTAATTGAAGCCGCAGCAAAATTACTTAAGGTTCAAACAAGTGACTGTAAAGCACAAAATAGTCATGTGATTTGTGGTGACAAGTCGATTAGCTTCGCCGATATAATTAGTCAGGGCAATATAGATAGAACCTTTAGTGCAGAAGAACTAGCCCTGTTCACACCTAAAGATCCTCAAACCAGACGACTTGTGTCGAAACCCAGTAACGCTTTGGATATACCTGCAAAAACCACTGGCACAGCAAAATATGGCATTGATGTAGAAATCGAAGGCATGGTGTACGCCCGTCCTTTAGTACCTCCAACACGTTATGGTTCAAAGGTACTTAAAGTGAATGATAGTAAAGCAACTAAGGTTAAAGGTTACTTAGGCTATGAAATTTTACAGGATCCCAGCAATATCCTACAAGGTTGGGTGTCAGTATTGGCCGATACCTACTACGGCGCAATTCGCGCAGCCGATGCCATAAAAGTGGAATATCAGGCGGGTGAGACAACCCATGTTAGTGAACAAGATTTAATCAACGAAGGTGAAAAACTGGTTGCTGACAAAACCTCAGGAGGACGTTTTGTCGACCACGGAGATATAGATAAAGCAGCTGCTGAAGCCAAAAAATCTATCGATTCCACTTACAGAACATCTTCTGTTTTGCACTTTGCTTTAGAACCCGTCAATGCTGCTGTCGAGTTCAAAGACGGTATTTGCCATGTGCATACAGGTAACCAATGGCAATCGTTATTTTTGCCCGTTGTGGCTAAATCTGTCGGACTCACTGACGACAAAGTCATTATTCATCAATATTACCTTGGTGGTGGTTTTGGTAGGCGTTTAGCTGGAGACTACATGATCCCTGCGGCACTGACTGCTAAAGCTATAGGTAAACCGGTTAAGCTGGTATTTACCCGCGAAGATGACTCGCGTTTCGACTGTATTCGCTCTCCTTCAGTACAACATTTTGCAGCCTATTGGGATGGCGACAATGCGTTACAAGGTATTGATCATGCCGCCGCCGCTGGTTGGCCGACTTTGACTATGGCGCCCGGATTTATGCCAGACAGCGTTGATAAAAAAACCAAAGTCGATACTTTTTCGATTAGTGGGGCCGACCATTGGTACAGCCTCAACAACCATAGAGTTCGAGCCATCAACAATACACTTGCACAAAAAACCTTTGTACCAGGTTGGCTGCGTGCTGTAGGTCCAGGTTGGATTGCATGGGGTGTAGAATCTTTTATGGATGAAGTCGCTCATGCTCAAAATACAGATCCTGTTGATTTTCGTTTGAAATTGTTAGACGCAAAAGGTAAAAACTCTAGTAAAGCACCCGAGGCTGTAGGTGGTGCAAAACGTCTTGCTCATGTGCTCAAGGAAATAAAAATGAAATCTGGTTGGGGTAAAACCTTACCTAAAAATGAGGGTTTAGGCATAGCAATAGCCGCTGGACAAGAGCGTAATATGCCCACATGGAGTGCCTGTGTAGCCCATGTAAGAGTGGCTCCTGAAACCGGCGAGGTGAAAGTGTTAAAGCTTACCAGTGTTATGGACTGTGGCACTGTTGTTCACCCCGATGGTGCATTAGCCCAAACAGAAGGAGCTATGCTTTGGGGACTTAGCCTTGCATTACACGAAGGAACAGCAATTAAAGACGGTCAAGTTGCTGATACCAATTTAAACAGCTATACGCCACTACGCATGGCAGATGTACCTGAATTGGATATCAGTTTTGTAGAAAATACCGAAATACCTACCGGATTAGGTGAGCCAGGTCTAATTGCAGTTGCACCTGCTATCGGTAACGCAATATTTAATGCTGTTGGCGCCAGAGTACACGACTTACCTATCACTCCTAAGGCTGTAAAAGCTTTAATATAGAGTAAAGCAGCTCCACTAAGAACTGTATTTCAAAGCGCCATTTCTTTTATAAGTTATGGCGCTTTTTTTATGGATAGTGGTATGAGTCATATATGTTTATATAAAACGAATCAAAACTCTCAATCTTGCTATGATCTCTGTTTCGAACAATATCAGGAGCTAATTGTAAAAATGACAAGTATTCAACGCCAAGAAACCAAACAACGCATGAGTCGAATTGTGATCCACCAAGGTACTATTTACCTGTGTGGCCAAGTTTGTGCAGATGCCACTCAAGACATAGAACACCAAACCCAAACCATGCTCGACAAGGTTGAACAACTGTTATTGGACGCAGGCAGTGATAAAGAACATATGCTCTCAGCCACTCTGTATATTAAAGACATGCAAGACTTTGCGGCTATGAATGCGGTGTGGGATGACTGGGTACCAGAAGGTCATGCTCCAGCTAGAGCTTGCGTTCAAGCATCCATGGCTAGAGCTGAATTATTAGTTGAAATTTCAGTTGTAGCAGCACAGAAATAAAATTAATTTAAGAAAAACACCAGTAAATTTTTAGCACTTTACATATGAAACGTTGAGGATATCTACTCTCGGATTTATCCTCATCGCATTCATGTTCAACTTCTTTCAACTCAGCGCACTTCGAGTTAGCTCTCTGTTATATTAGTCTTTAGACAAACCAAGAGTTTCTCGCACATCCTGCTCTAACAAAGGCAGTGGCATGCCGCCTTTCGTTAACACTGCATCATGGAACGCTCGAATATCAAAAGCATCACCTAGCTGAGCCTTTGCTTCGCTGCGTAACGCTAATATCTTTTGCATGCCAATCATGTAGCCCAAAGCCTGACCGGGCATAGCCACATAGCGCTCTATTTCTGATACCACTTCTGAGCCATTACCGGATGCATCCGATCCTTTAGTGGTCGCCATGTATGCTATCGCTTGCTCGCGACTCCAGCCTTTTGCGTGCATGCCAGTATCCACTACCAGACGAACAGCTCGATGCAACTCATCAAATAATCGACCAATGTCTTCTAGCGGTTTGTCTTTATACATACCCATTTCCCACGCTAGACGCTCAGCATACAGGCCCCACCCTTCGGCAAATGCATTGGTGTTGGTATTAACGCGATGTAGCAGAGGAAACCCTTTGAGTTCCAAACCAAGTGCCACTTGAAAATGGTGTCCGGGTACGGCTTCATGATAAGTGATGGTAGGCAAACCATAGGTGGGTATTAGACTAGTTGAGCGTAAGTTAAGGTAGTAAATCCCCGGCCGAGTGCCGTCTTCTGATGGGCCATTGTAATAACCAGCTGCACTGGTTTCTTCACGAAAGGCTGGGACACGTCGCACTTCAACGCTAGCTTTTGGTAGTGTTGCAAAATATTCTGGTGCCACTTTGTCGACGGCTGCAATCATATCGCGCACTTCCTGCAGCGTTTGTTGTTTATAGGCTTCTGTATCGGGATAGACTAAGGTTGGATCTTTAGACATAGCGTTTAAACGTTCTGGCACAGTGCCATTGGTTCGACCAGCGCTAAGCATTAGTAAGTCCATCTCTGCATGGATCCGCGCCACGTTGTCCAAACCGATTTTATGAATAACATCTGCGGTCATCTGGGTATCGGTATTTAGTTTTATCATGGCTTTATATAACGCTTCGCCATTAGGTAAACTTGATAATGACGCAGTATGCGGCGCATCCGCCAACAGAGAACCCAAAGTATCTGCAAGACTGGCATAACCTGGGTAAGTATATGAGCTTAATGCTTCTAACGCTTGCGCTAAAAGTTCTTCAGAACCCTCAATTGCATTTTTTTCAACTCGTGTTTTGAATGAGGTAAAAATGGGATTTTCCTGCACTTCAACAGCAATCAAGCTACGCAACATAGCTGCGGTTTTTTTGATAATGAAATCTGGCGGTACGACCCCTTTTTTGGCATCGGCTAACACTTCTTCTTTCAGCCCAGTCAGCATATCCGATGAGGCGATAAGACGCTTGATGAAGGCTTCAGCCTCATCACGATTGGTCACAGGATGATCATTTTCTAACATGCTAGTGAATTCAACATGAGGACCATTCATTTGCGCTACAGCATAGGGCTCAAATACAGGTCCATATTGGGTAAGGTAAGGGGTTCCATAATCGACAAGTTGGTCAATCTCCAAGATTTGGCGATAACGGAAAAGCTGCACTTCGACCATCTGCTTCTGCTGCTGAGTTAGCGAGCTAGGTGTAAGTGCTTCAAGCTGTTTAACGAAAGATTTGACCAGTAACAATGTCTGTTCACGACCGGCCAGGCCTGTAAGCCCGAGCCTATCGATGTAGCGTCCACCAGCTATATCTTCAGAAACACCTAACGCACTAGCACTTTGCGGTGATGCCTTTAGCCAACTTCTTGTAATGTTATTCATTACCTCTTCAAATTTACCCTGCACAAGCGGTTGCTCTTGTGCCTTTGTTTGCTGAGTATTGGATTGTGTTGGCGATCCTTTGTCAACTGATCCGCAGGCGTTTAGTACCAAGATAAGAGATGTTACAAAAACAGTTTTTTTCATGATAATTCCTTCTATTTTAGGTTCAGTAGCTGTGCCGCTATACACAGTCCTTCAGAAAAAACCTTAACTGGTGTAGGTATAATGTTTAAAAATCAACCAACATACTCTACGACATATCTTTAAAATTTACTTAACATTTAGGTCGAATCGATATCATCCAAACTTAAAATATTAATTTATCCTTAAGTTTCATAATGTTAAGAGCAATTAAATTATTACTAAGCTGTTTTTGTATAAATATTCAACGAAATACTTGTCAACTGTGCATAGCTGTATATACTGTGCATATCAGATATACACAGCAACGATATTTAATGACGATTAAATTGTTTCTTTCACAAACAGATAGCAGACCTATGTATCAGCAGATCATGGGGCAGATTAAACAAAAGGTAATGGTCGGTGACTGGCAAACAGGATTTCATTTACCGTCTATTAGGGAAATGGCCTCTGTGACCGGTGTAAGTGTTATTACGGTCAAACGGGCATATTCAGAATTGGAACTTGAGGGCGTAATTGTGACCCAGCAAGGGCGCGGATCTTTTATCGCCGAGTCTGAAACAGTTCGTGCAGATTTACAGTTATCTGAACTGGATGAAAAGTTAAAACAGGTGGTATTCAGCGCACGCCAACTGGGATTAAGCGACGATGAAACCAAAGAGCGAATGAATCAAGTGTTATTAAACACCACTGGAAATGAACAATGAATGAGTTAGCGATCCAACTACAAAATGTGAATAAACATTTTAACTATTTTGACCTTATCAATGTCAATCTCACTTTGCCCACAGGGCAGATAATGGGATTTGTTGGTGCCAACGGCGCAGGTAAGTCCACCACTATCAGGATCATCATGGGTTTAATGCAAGCTGATAGCGGCACAGCAACGGTCTTAGGGCAAGACATGCCTAATTTTCAGACTCAGATTAAACATCATGTAGGTTATAGCTCAGAAGAGATGAAGTTATATGGCGGTAAAAATCTTGGCTGGCATATGGCGTTTATCAAATCGATATCCCCTGGTTGGGACGATAACTACGCTAAAGAATTGTTACAGCGGTTTGATCTTAACCTTGAGCAAAAAATCAAACAGTTTTCTAAAGGTCAGCATATTAAAGCACAATTATTATTGGTGTTAGCTCGTAAACCAAAACTCTTGGTGTTGGATGAACCCACAACTGGCCTAGATCCAGTGGCTCGCCAAGAAGTGAACAATGAATTAGCGCTTATTTTAAAAGATGAAGAACGCACTGTGCTGTTTTCTTCCCACAATACTGCGGATGTTGAGAAAATATCGGATCAAATTACCTTTATCGATCGCGGTTCGATTATCGATACCAATGACAAAGAAACCTTCTTAGAAAACTGGCGACGAATACAGGTCGAACTACCTTCTGATCAACCCATGGTGCCTATGGGTAATATTGTGCAAATTGAACAAGATGGGCGCTTGGCCTCAGTGATCAGCAACCATTTCTGCCCCTCAATATTAAAGGCATATCAGCAGCAAAATATTAAAGTATTAGCAGTAGAAAATATGACCTTAGAAGAAATTTTCTTAGCCAACGTTAATCACCGCAGACAAGCTCAGAATATAGGAGCCAAATAATGAATACCTTTATGATCACAAAACTCATCACCAAAGATTGGCATTTATATAAAGATTATATGTTGGGGTATGCCCTTCTAGGTATTATTTCAGCAGGCCTAATGGTAGTACCCTCTTATACTGTCTATTACCTAGGCTTCATAGGATTAATCACAGTATTAATTGGATCTAGTGCACATTTAGCCATCAATATTGTGGTGACAGAAAAGAAAGAGTCGCAATTCTCTTTCATAACAGCACTACCCATTAAACCATTGGATTACGCCTTATCTAAAATAATTGGCGGTCTAGTTATTTATATGGTTAGTTGGGGGATCATTGTTATCACCACTGTGCCGATAATATATTTCAGCCATTTGCCAAATGGTATGCTGCCTATGTTGATAATCTGTGCAGTAGAAATATTGGTCGCGACTACACTATTGCTTTGTGCCGGCGTGTTAAGCGGTTCTATGGCGGTCACTATGGTGACAATGATTGTACTTAACTTGTTTTTTAACATGTTTATATTTGCGATTGCCGGCATTCAATCTATTGGTAGCAATATTGAATCCACCACAGCGGTATTTAATTCAACCGTTTATACCTTAATTGCTGCTGAAATTTTGATTATCGCAATTGTCATAGGTACCACTATTTTCATCAAATCCCGAAAGGCCTGCTTTCTTTAGCCAAGCCTTACTTTAGGCTGATTTAGCCAACTAAAACCTAGTTCAATTTAACTTAACTTTACTATTAAAGGTGCTCATTATGGGTAGTCATAGTCGTGTCCATTATATGGATAATTTACGGGCGTTTGCCATGTTACTTGGTATATTTTTCCACGCAGCATTAGCTTACAGTCCTTCACTTAAAGAGATTTGGTTTACAGCAAGCCCCCAAAACTCAGTGATAGTCGATTTTATCGCTTTTTTCAGTCACACCTTCCGTATGCCCTTATTCTTTTTGATAGCCGGTTTTTTTACGGCCTTGTTGATCCCAAAAAGGGGGGTAGCTGTGATGATAAAAAATCGCCTAATGCGGATCACTTTACCTTTGGTAATATTTCTACCTTTAGTGATCCTCGCTTTTGTAATACTGATTGGTTGGGCAACAGAAAGTGTTCAAGCAAAGTCCCCCATATTGGGTTTTATTGCAATGATGGCACAATACCCTGATGCCCCTGCCCCACCGGTCACCACCACGCATTTATGGTTTCTATACCAGTTAACATTTTTCTATATCGTAACTGTGATAACGGTGAAACTCCTTAAATTTGATTGGATGTCGCGGATCATCGAAACGCCAAAACTGTTCTTGTTGTTAGGCCCTCTTTTATTGGTACCCGCTCTAATGACACAACACGCGCCTATCCCTGCTCCGGAACAATTTATGCCGCAGCTATGGTCCTTTGGTTTCTTCGGTTTATTCTTTTTGTTTGGTTTTGGATTATTTAGCCATCAAGAGTTTTTAGACAAACTTCAACCTTATGTGTGGGTAATGTTAGGAGTCAGTGTTATCGCCTACATCCTGTTTTTTGAAATATTTCCAAGGCACAGCAGCTTGCAAGAAATCATGACTGTTATGGCAACTTCGCCATCTATTGATTTAAAACAAACAGGACTTGCAACCTTGCAGGCTTACATCAGTGCTTTTATGAGCCTGTTTTTGTTAATAGTTGGACGTAGTCTGTTTAATAAACAAAACGGCACCATAAAATTAATTGCAGATTCTTCTTACTGGATTTACATCATTCATCTACCAGTATTGTTATTGCTGCAATTTTACTTGCTCGATAAAGAATGGCCATTGCTAGTTGAATTTTTAATTAGCTCATTCGGGACTCTTCTGATTGGTTTAATAAGCTATCTAATCTTAGTACAAAGGACACCTATTGGTTGGCTGTTAAATGGCAAGAAAAAACCAAGTAACCTATAAAGTTCTTTGCCCCAAACTAAAGGTTCGTTTGGGGAAATTTACAAGCATTAGTTAACCCAATTTTTGCAGACACTGCATTATCCAGCTTTTTAATTGTGACTCGCTCAAGCCACCAGACACTCTATCGATTTCTTTACCGTGAAGAAAAAAGATCAGCGTAGGAATACTTCGAATGCTGGCATCTGCCGAAACTTGTTGCGCTTGTTCGGTATTCACTTTAGCAAATAACAATTCTTCAGACTGTTTAGCAATATTCGTAAACACTGGAGCCATTGCTTTACAGGGTCCACACCAGCTTGCCCAAAAATCCACAATCACAGGCAAGTCATTTTTTTCGATGTAGCGATAGAATGAAGCATCAGTCAACTCAACAGGGCTCGAAGAGTAAGCCGCTTGCTGGCACTTACCACATTTGGCCTGAGTATGGCTTTTGTCTTCTGGTATACGGTTTATTGCAAGGCAATGGGAACAAACAATGTGCATTTATTTTCCTCTAAGCGGTTTAATTCAATTTAATTGAATACTAATTTATTGTTAATTCTACTCAGTTTCTTTTTAATATCTAACTGCATACTCTCTAATCCACCAACGGATTGCAAAAAAGTATCAACTGTCTTTTTCTGCTGCTCATCAAATTGGTGGTAACAATCCAATATTCGTTGCACTTTCCATTGATGAAAAGTGCCAATGGCGCGCTGTTCTGTTATTTCACCAATAGTATACTGGTGTTCTCCTATGCTTCTAGGGATCTCGACCTCTTGCGGATTGTTCTCAGCCCACTTATCTAATTCTTTCACTGTATTAATTAGCACAGGCCACTGCTCTTTAAAGATACGAGACAACAGCTCAAGTAAAGTTTCAGGGATAATATCATCAGCTAAATATTCTCCTTCAATGTCTTGAGACTGATTCATTCTTTCAACCCATTTGGCCACGTTAGGGGCTATTTTTTTCATTAACGCCCCAGGCTCGGGATCTCGGTATAAATGTGCATACAAAGGACCCATTAAACCAAAATCACCTAAACAAGGTTTACTGCCCAATAGATAATCATGCTCAGAAAAATGTTTATCTAGTAGTGGCAACACATGATTTTCATACCAATCTTCAATCGCAGGAATACTCTTATCAGTAATGCCTAACATAGGCACAAAACCTTTAAACTTCGCACCAATTTTTTTACCAATAAAAGCGCGAATAAAGCCTGGCATATTTGGTGCTATAACTTTCCCAAACTCTTGGTAAATAAAGGGGAAGTTGGCTTTATTCCAGCGGTAATGCATAGCGGGTATCACAAGCCATTCATCACCCCAAGTTTCAAATAAGTAAGAAACTAACTTCTGTTTAGGGGTTGTGGGCATAACCGAACGTTCTGAATGACGTTGCTCAAGGGTATCGATAATTTGTGCGGTATCTTGTAAATATTCATCTTCAGGTGTTTTGACAACAGGTACAAAACGGACGCCAGTTTTAGGAACAATGACACTTTTATAAACCTTTATTGAAGAAAACACTTCTGTGTAAGGCAATGCCTTGAAAGTCAAATAAGCTCTAGCCTTACCCGTATATAAAGACATCGGAGAGCCATAAAGTGTGTATTGTTCTGACATGTTTTATCCTTTAGATGATTGAGTCTGGTACATGGTTTTAAGGTATGGGTATATAAACCGACTCTAGAATAAAACGCTTTCAACTATTCGCCATTTCTTTGATTGATGGTTAACTATAGAATTTTATAGCCATGGGCAGACATATACAGGTTTTAGCTTTACACCCCTTCATCTCGCTGTTATTTTTATCAGTAATAAATATGTGGAATGCCTAAGGAGATTTTTGATGATTGTTTTTACTGCCCTACTAGAAGTGTGCGACGGGTAGCTATTTAACAGAATAGCCTTATATTCTGATTTTTACCCGTTGTCTGGGACTCCCCATTTACCTATAAAGACAACAGGATTTATCATGTCTGAAAAACATTACACTTTAGCCCAATTAGGCTGGAAAACAATTTTTAATCAACAACTGACTTTAGACGACCTAGAACAAACTAAACCCCATAGGATCACCCAAGTATTTAGGAATCGACTAGTGGTACTTGGGGAAGACGGTGAACTCAATCTAGACTTAGCCCAATACCCTAACCTACAAGCGTCCACTATAGGTGATTGGTTATTAGTCTCGAATAACGCTGTCGATATACCAGTTATATTGGAACGACAAAGTGTGTTTCAACGTAAATCACCTGGGGCAAATAGCCATCAATTGATTGCGACTAATGTAGATACTGCATTTATAGTCAGTTCTTTTAATCAAGATTTTAATCTATCGCGAATTGAGCGTTATCTAGCCTTATGTAAAGAAGCTGGTGCAATCGCTGTTTTGGTCTTAACCAAAGCGGATTTAGTTAACCAAAGTCAATTAGATGAGTATTTAGAGCAATTACATGACTTACAGTCCCATCTAGTGATACTGACAGTTAATGCTTTAGACTCTGAGAGTTGCCAAGGCTTATTTGATTGGTGTGGTGTTGGTCAAACGGTAGTGTTATTAGGCTCGTCAGGAGTGGGTAAAACAACACTAACGAATACCCTATGTGGTTTACAGGAAAAAACGGCTGCCATACGTCAAGACGATAACAAAGGTAGACATACCACCACCTCAAGATCATTATTTTTTGCTGTATCAGGCGGATTAATTTTAGATTGTCCGGGAATGCGCGAACTACAATTAACTGACTGCGAAGACGGCATTAAAGAGGTGTTTTCTGATATTGAAGACTTGGCTAGGCAGTGTAAGTTTGCTGACTGTCATCATCATCAAGAGCCTGGCTGCGCGGTGCAACAAGCGATAAAAGCAGAATTATTGGAAGAACGCAGATTAACGAACTATCAAAAAATATTAAGTGAACAAGCCAGAAACAGCATGACTTTGGCCCAAGTTCATCAAAAAGATCGTAAATTTGGAAAATTGATCAAAACATCTATCCATTCTAAAAAACATCGAATCGATAATTTTTAGAGTGGCCCTTTAAAAACTAAGGGTAGCTATAGTTGCCCTTAATTTTTATTCAATTCCAGTAAGCTCTAGTAATTTTTGCACCGTATTCCAATTTCTTGCAGTAGTAGCCACACCCAGGTGTTTTTCAACTTTTGCTGCCAACTTAGAACGACCAATCCCCTCAGGCGCATGCAAATAAAAAACTTGTCCGACAAGCTCGAAGGATTCACTGGGTTTCTTAAGTAAAAACAAATCATTCAGATCTACAGACTGGGCAGCTTGAGATAGGAAAAAAAGGTGTAAACTTTTAGGCTCAAGCTCAGCTTTGGGAAATGGGTTTTGTCTAGCAGCTTGTGTAAATTCATTTAAACTCAAGACCAATACCTGAGGCTTAAACCCAAAGGATTTTTCAACCTCATCAGCGATATTAGCTGACAACTTGCTTTGATTACTCTCTTGGTGTTCTATTAAGACATTACCCGACTGTATGTAAGTTTTAACCACAGTACATCCCATCGACATCAAAACTTCAGTTAACTTTTTCATAGGAACAATGTTATTGCCCCCAACATTAATACCTCGAAACAGCAGCAACCAATTATTCATTAGTTAGTCGCCATAAAGGTCAACAATGACTCAAGCATTTCTGCATGTAGTGGATTAATTGAGGGTGTGCTGCATGGCAACACTTCTTCTAAAGCCGTTGGTTTATACTCAACTTCAGTGAACTGTGTTTGGTTAATAACCACATCGGCATGACACACATCATATTCTTTAGAAATTTCAAAGAAGACATTTAAGCTTTGATTAGCTTTCATTAAATTTTTCACACCTAAAATAGGGATGGTTTTGTCTACGACTGAATGAGCAACAAAAAGAGGTAAATTGGGCCCCTTGCCTTGCTCTATTAATTCTCTAATAGAAAAAATAATCTCTGCCAATTCAAGGGCTGCAGATCTAGACACTTGTGGATATTTAAAAGGATTATCCCCTGAAGTTTGATAGTCACCATCGAGCCATTTTGCTAACCGTTGGCTTCCCCATATTTTTGACAACCATTCAATTTTTGGATCCAAGGCCAAGGCCCCAGAAAACAACATTAAGCCTTTGACCTCATTTGCATGTAGCAACAGGTATTCTGTTGCTACTGTGCCACCAGTAGAAAATCCGCCCAAATAAAGGTTCTCACCGAGATCAGCCGAAAGCTCAACAACCTCAGCAAAATGTTGACGCCAGCGGTCAGCTAAATTGGGATCTTGCATGTCCACATCAGCTTGTTTTTTGCCATGGCCAGGTAATAAACCAACCACCACATTATTGCCTTGTTGATATAAAGCTTTAGCGATAGAACGCAAATAAAAAGGGGAATCACTGAGACCATGAAATAACACCACTACCTTAGAGGTCACTTTATTATGATGTAAAATAAATGGCGCGTTGCCGTCATTTCTCAATGCTGCGGAACAGACTCGAAATACGTTAAGTTCAGGAGATTGACAGCCTTGTGTGCTGCCTAATTGTTGTTGATAAAGTTTATCAAACCTATCAAATTCAGCTTCAATGCTTTGGGACTGTGCGAAAAAGGAGCTATTAGCTGCAATTAAAAAAAATAGCGTAGATAACTTCATAGTTAAGGTGCTTCCATAAATAAAAACGCGCCTACTATAGCCACTTGTACTAAACCATTCCACATAAAAAATGGCGCATAAATGCGCCATTTTTAACTGTTTTGATCTTTAAGCGAAATAAGCTTCTAAATCGTCAGAACCACCAATTAACTTGCCACCAATAAAAACTTGAGGCCAAGATTCGTTACCAGAAAGTGCTTTGAGTGAAGTAAAGGATACTTCTTTACCCATAACCAATTCTTCGTATTCAAAACCTTTTTCATCAAGTAATTTTTTTGCTTTGGCGCAAAAAGGGCATCCTGGCTTGGTTAAAATAGCAGTCGCTACAGAAGCCTTAGCTTCAGGGGCAACGTAGGCCAGCATAGTATCTGCATCTGATACTTCAAAGGGGTCGCCAGGTAAATCAGGTTCGATAAACATTTTGTCTACCACACCGTCTTTTACCAGCATAGAGTATCTCCAGCTACGTTTTCCAAAACCGATTTCAGACTTGTCTACTAATAAGCCCATGCCATTAGTAAAGTCGCCATTTCCATCAGGAATAAGGGTCACGTTATCTGATTCTTGATCTGCTGCCCATGCATTCATGACGAATGTATCGTTAACAGATACACAAATAATTTCGTCTACGCCATTGGCTTTGAATGTTTTAGCCAATTCATTGTAGCGAGGTAAATGGGTAGAAGAACAAGTTGGCGTAAAAGCACCAGGTAAAGAGAAAACAACTACTGTTTTACCTTTA
>TARA_R110002153_G_scaffold93463_2_pt1 | contig 15026 bp, 12 predicted proteins | sample TARA_R110002153 | Tara Oceans TARA_R110002153 (sample SAMEA4398193) | marine metagenome | biome: Polar Biome; feature: [SRF] surface water layer (ENVO:00010504); material: water (ENVO:00002006), including particulate matter (ENVO:01000060) such as... | depth 5 m
TGGTTTCTCTAGCGAGATTCACGCTATGGATATTCGGAAGGTGACGACTGACGATGGTCGCGTGATCCGCACCGCCGACAGCGTTACGCACACCACCAAAATTTTAGGCTTCTCGAGGACTGCGATCTATAAAGGCGCCGAGCTCGAGACTATCGACTAATCGTCATGGGTCTGATTCCTGATGAGGTTTTTCTTGGTCGGATCTCTGAGGTCCGGACATTCGCTGAAGGTCTCGCGGGAGATCTCAAGGCGGAGCTGGACATAACTACTGATCGAATCAGATCTCAGATCGACGGTATTGGATCGTCGGATACGTTCAATAATTTCGACGCCTCGGCTATCGTCGGCACTATCCGCCGCACCCAGATCGAGGAAGGCTTCGCGTCGGCGGACGAGCTGACCCTCCTTGAATCGTCCTTGGCATCAGCTGAGTCTCGGATCGATGCATCCATCCTCGAGAGCTCCAGAGTCCAATCCTCCGAGTCTGGCGCCGTTGCCCGCAGGGTGGAAGTCGTTCGAGCCCAGCTAGGTGGCTTCGAAGCCTCAGTTGCTTCAGAGGCATCCGCCCGAGCAACTGCCGATGGGTTCCTGGAAGGTAAATATGCTTTAACCGCTACGGCAGGCAACGTCGTCACCGGCCTCAATATTACGTCCTCGACAGGTGCCGGTACAGACATCTCAGAGATCTCATTTCAGGCAGATAAGTTCCAGATTTTCAACGGTACGACCTCGTCACCTGTTTTCGACCTCGATGGTTCGACTATTAAGCTCAACGCCGCTGTAGTCGTCGCAGGCAGCATCACCGTCAGCCAGCTGTCTGATGGGGGAGCTCTCGCAGGGCAGAACAGTGTCGACCTCAATTCCGGGGAGGTGACCAATAAGTCCCTCGCAAACCTCGACGGGGCTGCCAACACAAAGCTCGGGGGTATCGCAGCAGGGGCCACAGTGGACGCAGCGTGGGCAGGCGTCACAGGCCGACCAGTCCAGCTTACGGACGGTCGGATCGCTACAGCCCTGAACGCCTCTGGCACCGTCGTATCGAGTGCTTCACCTACCGCCGCAGTCGGGGCACCCGCATCAGGACTTCACCTCGGTAGCGATAAGATGGGTTACTACGATGGGTCGGGCTGGAAGACCTACATGGACAACACCGGTAAGTTCTATCTCGCCGGTGCTGGCACCAACGGGCTGACGTGGGATGGCACCGACCTCAGCATAATCGCTGACCAAACTACCATCGGTATGCAGACTGACGCCAGCGAGGCGGACAGCGTACTTCAGGTGGCGGATCGGATGTCTATTTTTAGCTACCGGCCTTCAGGGTGGGCTGGAGTCACGATCCAAATGCGTGCCGCAGGGGGTACTCAGGCTTCACCTGCCGCCGCCCTAGCGTATACAAATATCGGATACAACGGTCGGGCTTACACGGGGTCTTCTTGGGATGATTTTGGGCGGGTAACACACACGTTGAAAAACGACGCGAGTGTTAATTTGGCGAGTGAGTTCTTTACCTATACGAAGAACACTTCTAACCAAAACAACTACCTCAATTTCGATGACGCTGGCATCCTTACTCTGACAAAATCCGGTGCAGTCCCCACGCTGAAATCTGGGCGGATCAATATCCAAGGCTCCTCAGGATCTGCGGATGGGATTTATTTCAACACTGACGTCAATCTCTTTCGGGAATCTTCAGACGTCTTAAAGACTGATGACGCCTTTAAGTGCTATTCACTCGAGACCACCGGCGGAGGTATTAGATCAGATTCCAGCGGCGGGTACGGTGTTATGGAACTCGCAGGACCCTCGGGAGCATTTATCGATCTAAGCAAAGATCCGGAAGGTGATTATGACTTACGTATCATGGCCGATGGTAATCCTCGTATCGAGACTGACGAGAACAACGACCTCGGGCTCCTCCCACACGGAACGGGCAAGCTAAAATTTGGGACCCACGCAGCCTCCGCCGATGTCGCCGTCTCTGGATACATCACCATCAAGGACGCCGGAGGGACTATTCGAAAACTCGCCGTCATCTCTTAATAATTTCTGTCAGCAACTAACCAAAAAAAATACTACTACCATGAGCCTTACTACCGTCACTATCGAAACGATCGAAGAAAAACGAGCCGAGCTCGTCGCTCAAAAAGAGCAACTCACGCAGACCCATCGTACTCACACCGAGGCTGCGAACAAATTAGTCCAGGACATCATCGCCACCGACGGAGCAATCCAAGGCCTCGATGTGATTCTCGAGCCGTCTAAAACCCCGGAACCAGAAGGTCCAGAATCCGAAGAGACCCCATAAACGGTGTCCATCCATCTCCCCGGCAAAAAGAAATACGGGATCGACTTTGCCGATCCCGAGAGATTCGGCGGTATCCATTTTACGGATGCGATGGTCGAACTGTACATGATGTCGAACAAGATCGGCGAGGCTGATGGTGGGCTGGGGGAGCATAAGCACCTCCGCAACGCTATGGAGCTTCTCTGGCCGACTGTGTACGCTGGGGAGATGGAGCCGGGCGTCCTGAAGTGGCGCGATGCGATCCACGATCTCACCTGGGCCTGGTGTAATTACAAAATCACATCAGTCATCGGGCACGCCTCAGCGGGCAAGACCCACACGTTCGGGCACGTCGCCGCCGCATACTACATCGCCGACTCGGTAGACACGATCATCACCCTGACCTCGACCCATTTACCGGGTCTCCGGAAGCGTCTTTGGTCCGATGCCGTTGCGGCGATTCGGTCGGCGGATCTCGGTGACGGGATGATAGGTAAAGACTTCTTCTCAGTCCGTGGGCATGACATGACCATCCGGCCCCAGAGCGACCACATCGAGGACAAGTACGTCATCGAGGGTATTGCCACTGACCGAGGCCAAGAGGCTGTTGAGAAAATTCAAGGGAATCACTCCAGAAAGAAACGTTTCGTCATTATCGACGAGGCCCAAGGAACACCGTCAGCCATTTTCGAGGCCGCCGCCAACTTGATGACCGATCAGGATTTCCGCATGGCTCAGCTGGCCAATCCTACCAAACGATTTTCTGAATTCGGGACGTGGTGTGAACCTTCCGCTGGTTGGCACAACATTGACCCCGAAATCGACACCCATTGGGAGACTGAACGTGGTGGTGTATGCCTCCGCCTAGATGGCCTGAAGTCGCCCAACATCGTCCACAATAAAACCATCTTCCCGTTTCTCATTCGGCCCGACTACCTTGAGGAAGTGGAGAAGGCTTTTGGCGAAGGCTCGCCGAGATGGTGGACCTTTGTCCGAGGATGGTTTGCCCCCGAAGGACTCGCGGGGGTTGTCTGCCCATCGTCTGTGGTAGGTAAGGCTGAGGCGCAGCACGAGTACAGCTTTGCTCCAACGAAGATAGCGTCCCTTGACCCCGCTTTTGAGGGCGGTGACCAGTGTGTGCTCATGATTGCTGAGTATGGCTCTGCAAAAGGGTCCCAGTATGCCATGAACCTCCTGGACAGTATTCCCTTGAAGCTGGCCATGACGGAAAACAGTGACCCTCTGGATTTCCTGATCGCCGCAGAGACTGAGCGCATTTGCCGACGTGAGGGAGTCAAGCCCGAGCATCTCATAGTCGACGTCACTGGCGCCGGTCGCGGTGTAGCAGCCATCCTCGCGAAGGACTGGGGTTCCGTGGTCCGTTGCTCCTTTGGTGCAGCGTGTTCCGACCGTCCCGTAAGGGCTGGGGAGCCTGAGACAGCTGCTGAGCTGTTCGATAGATTCGTTTCAGAGCTGTGGTGGTCTGCCAGGGTCTGGATGGAGGAGGGTTTGGTCGGGAACGTGGGCATCAATTTCAAAAAGTTGCGAGAGCAGCTTGTTGCCCGCCAATACGAGACGGTCAGGGACAAAAAAATCTCGGTTGAGAAGAAGAAGGACATGAAGAACCGGTTGGGGTATTCTCCCGATGAGGCCGACGCATTCTGCCTTTTGATTGAGCTCCTCCGGCGCCAGGGAGGCGTTGCGGGAAGCGCATCTGCAAAACCTCGAGGCCGAATCAGTTCCCACTCCCAGCTGGCTCGCAAACTGTCTCGAAACCTCTCACCGAACTCTGAATACGCTCATGGCTAAGCTTAAATCTCTCAACAACATCCCTCCAGGCGGTTGGAGATATCTCCAGCCTACTACTCTGAAATGGTTTTCCTCGACAACGTGGGGCGCCCTTGTATCCGAGGTAACCCGGCACCGGGAATATAAGGGGATCGATGCAACCACGGTCTCAGAGGATATTCAGGATCAACTTTGCTTGTCTCTGACTGGTGGAGAGTGTCGTGCAAAACCTGGAGAGGAATACATCCCCGTGTTCGACCGAACTCAGACTCTTACTCCGGGAATGGTCTTGTCTCTGTCCAAGGGCCTCCTGGCGTTTATCCTCAAGGGTGCCAAGTGGGTAGATAAGGAGGAGGCGGATCGAAGAGCCGACATCTGCCGAGGGTGCCCATTTAACAAGCCCGCAGCTCTGTGCTCATGCTCTTCGGCATACAAGGCAATCAACCAAGCTGTACCCGAGGATCGGATACCTAAAGGTGTCGACGTCTGCATGGCTTGCGGATGTTCCTTAAAGGCTAAGATCAACCTCCCGCTTTCGGTGATCAGCGCATCGGTGCAAAAGGGCCAGGAATTTCCTCCCCACTGTTGGCAATTAGAAGCCCTTGAAAAGTAGTTCAAAAACGGATACAAGTATTGTATTCGATGGATATTCCTGAAAAACTGACCGACCGCCGACTAAAGGATGGCCGCACCGCCCGTGATCTATGGGTCAAGTTCCGTAAGGACTCTGAGAACCGTAGGCACAAGGCTGCCGTGGTTCAGAATCAGCTCGATGGATGTCCGCCGTTCCTGAACGCAGACCTCGTAGCCAACGGTCAAGGTTGGCGATGCAATATAAATTTCCGAGATGCTTCCAGCACCCTCGACCAGGTTCTGATCGGGTACTGGAGATTGCTCCACGACTCACCAACCCTGGCAGCCGTTGAGCTGATGGGCGGCGACCCCAAAAAAGATGTCTGGTCTGACGTGTTCCAATCGTCATTCGACCGATTCGTTAACGATTGGGGTCCAGATTACGTCCATCAATACCTCCAATTCTCCCAAAACCATGTTGGGTTCGGTGTCGGGATACCTTACTTCCCGGATTCCAGATCGGCTCGATGGGAAAACATTCGCCAGGGAGATTTTGAGTGTCCTGCCAGGACCAAAACGTCGATTGGCTCTCTCAATATTTTCCAATGCCGAAGCACTACCGAGTTGGAGGATCTTTGGCGCAAAATCCGGACACCTGAGCACCGCAAGGCCTCGGAGGCCCGTGGATGGAATGTGGCCGCAATTGACCGCCTCCTGGCGACCGTGATCAACGATCTGGACACGACCCATAGCACCGTCGACCAAACTGACATCATGGAGTCCCAACGGCAGCTCCGTAACGACGCTGTAGGCACGACCACGGGACGCAAACCCATCGCGATCATCCACAGCTACGTCAAAGATTACGACGACAAGATCACCCACACGATCACCGCCGAGAATTCGACCGACCCAGTAAACCTATTCGATGATCACTCCAAAGCCGACCGGTGCCAGGAAATGGCATACGTTGTCGGTCCGGTTTTCTTTGATGCTGGCAACGGAGATTTCTACGGCGTCAAGGGCTTTGGGGTCAAGAATCACGAAATCGCGGCTACCACGAACCGCCTGAAGTCTCGCGCCGTTGATCGCACTGTGATCGATGGATTGAATTTCGTGGACAAGCGTGAGACCGCCAATGAAGTGCCCGCCGTCGTATCTGTCGGGCCATTTAATTTTCTCCCACCTGGGGTGGAGCAGCTGAGCCACTACCCTAACGGGAGAGCAATCGCCGAGACTATCGCGATGATGGAGGCCCAGTTCTCAGAGAACAACGCTCGTTATCGTGATGGGTCGCAGCAAATCGCCGACTCAGGCACTGCACGGCAGGCGTCGATCCTCGCCAACATGCAGACGCAGGTTGATGTAGCCAACGCCACCCTGTACCTGTTCCAAGTAGCCAGAAATCTTTTCGCCGAGCAGTTTCGTCGGCTCCGTCTGAAGGGCAACCGAGACAAAGACGCCCTCCTATTTAAGAAACGTTGTGTCGAAGAGAAGGGGATGCCCTTAGAGATCTTCCACGATGTTGAAATCATTGTCCGCACTGGGTCCGATCCCGGCGCAGCAAATCTCGCAATGCGTGGGGAGAAAGCTTTACAATTACTATCGCTCCCTGATGCCAACCGTCGATTTGCTCAAGAGACCTGGGTCTCTGCCAATTTCGGACCCAATGCTGTACCAAGCGCCCTGCGCCCTGTCGACTCGTTGGAGGACAAGAAGGCCCAAGGCCTCGCCATCATCGAGAACGACGTCATGGGAGCCGGTAACGGCCTCCCGGTGGACCCTCAGCAGAACCATGCTGCCCACGCACCTCTCCATCTCCAGCCGATGCAGGCAATGGTCGACCAGTTCGAGCAGACAGGCCAACCGAATCCGGATGTCATGGTCGCCCTCCAGTTCATGATCCCTCACGTCGAGGAGCACATGAATTTCCTTTCTCAAGACAAGCTCGAGGAGGCTATCTACAAGCAGGCCAAACCGATGTTTGCGTCCATCAAAGCTAGCGCCGAGGGGATGTTCAAAATGGCTGAACGTCTCGCAGCCCAGCAGCAGCCAGAGCAGCAACTCGCAGGAGCAATAGGAGCCACCGCACCACAAGCTTAACCATCAGTATCCGTCACCATGATACAGCTAATCAAGGGTCTCTTTAAGAGAGACCCAAAAATCGTCATACCCCCAATCACTGCCGCTACCCGCGAACTCAAGCCGGATGAAAGGCTGGAACTGGAGACATGGCTTAAAAGTCCGCTGACCCAGTTTGCCTTGTCATACGTCGAGGCCCGCCGCCCAACGCTGTTCTTGTCGAACACCGGCCCCAGCATGAACATCGAGCTCGACGACCGCCGATTAGTCCACCGAACGATGCAGATCCAAGGGTGGGATCTGTTCCGACACGCAATCTCCGTCATCCACGTACCTCCCTCAAAACTGAAGGAAGTCGCAGAGACCTACCAAGTAAATCCCGAGACCTAAGTTATGCCTGACACTGACGCCACACCAGACCCTGAGGACCACCTCGAAGCCGCCGAAAACATCGTCTTTGACGACGTGAAACCTGACGCGAAGCCTGACGATAAGAAGGCCGCCGATAAGAAAGCCGCCGATGTTGAAAAAAAGCCTAGCGTGCTTGATTCCGTCCTTAAAACCAAAGCCGCCCCCGCTGACGATCAAACTGAAGTGGCTGATACCTCGGATCTCGATGCTCTCGAAGCTCCCGATGAGTCGTCCAAATCATTTAGCGGCTGGAAAGAGTTGAAAGAAAAAGCCAAGGCCGACCGTGCAGAGGCCTTCGAGCTCCGTCAGAAGCTCAGTTCTCTTGAAGCGAAAGCCTCTGACGACGCTACCAAAGTTAAAGTGGATGATGCCACGGAACTTCGCCTGAAGGAGCTTGAGGAAACGAACAAAACCCTTTCCGACCGACTGAAGTCCTCCGACATCAAGTCCCACCCCGAATTTGAGGAAAAGTTTTTGAAGCCTGAAAAGGCTGCTCGCGAACGTCTCCAGAAGATCATCGAGGACGATGAGTTATCTGACGTGCAGCTGGACGAGCTACTGTCCCTGAAGGGTCGGAAGTTTAACCAAGAGTTGAGTGATATTTCTGAACGTCTCACCCCTCTCGCCAGGGTTCGATTCATCGCCCAAATTGACGCCATCACGGAAACCCGTGCTGCCGCTGAGGAGGCTTTAGCAGACTCGGATGCGTTCACGTCCACCGCCAACGAGCGGAGCGGTGTCGAACGTAAAGCCTCGTTTGATAGGGTTTCAGCCTCATACGAGGGTTCGATTCTTCCCCGCACTGCGGCAGATGATGCCTCCGACGAAGAGAAGGCCTCTGTTGAGAGTTGGAACACGTCGCTTGCCGGTGTCCGAGAAACTGCTGAGAAAGCTCTCTTCGGCGCCACCGATAACGACGCTATCAGCGGTATGGCGATCAAAGCTGGGATGTCAGAGTTCATGGTAGAGCACGTCATCCCGCACATAGGCGCCGTCGCTGATCGGGAGATCGCCACCCGAGATGCCCGGATCGGAGAGCTCGAAGGTGAGCTGAAAAGACTCACTGACGCTGACCCCGCGATCAAGCCCTCGAGTGGTGGTGGCGGAGACACCGCACCTGCCGAGTCTCACCTCGAGGCCGCCGGCCAAGTCGACTGGGGAAGCCAGTAAATCTAAAGCCAGTCTTTAGATTTACTTAGTAAATATAAAGCCCCCGTTCGTCGGGGGTTTTTTATTTTAGGAAACCCTTGTCAGGGTTCCTGAACGAGTGTATCCATAAAACTAATACGGACGACGTCCGCTTCTTGTTTGGGTGGCTCCCAACTAGATCCGTATCGCTGAAGGATAGGTGGCTCCTATTGGACCAGGCAATTCTGCCTGCTCATAAATAATAACCCCTTTTTATCTTTCAGATGAACGTAAATACCTACTTTCAGGAACGAGTAAATCAGTTCCACAAGAATATCTACGGCAAGGTGCTCCGCGCCAATCCGTACCAAGCAGTCATTCCTATGTCTGCCTTCGACCTCTCCGAGGGTCGCACCCCCGTCGTTCGCACGATGACCCACGAGCTCCCAACCGGCTACCCCACCGCTTTGACGAAAGTTCAAGTGTCGACCGGTACGGGTGACCCTTATTGCGCCCCGACCGCTACGGTCATTAAGCGTGGTGAAGTTCAACGCTCCTTCGACCTGTATCAGACCGCTTTCCGCACCGACACGGTGTGTGTGTCTGACTTGAAGCGTGCCGAAATGGCCGCATCTGCGGTCAAGGCTCAAGAGCGCGGGCTCACCGAGCACACCACGGTGTTCTGGGGTGATTACGCTCGGGTCAAAAACGTCGAGATGGTCGACAACAAGGCCTACACCAACCACGCCACCGACCTGAACTCAGTCGTCAATCAAGATGCTGATTTCACGGGCATCACCGCATTGCCTACTTCGGCGCTGGGTTGGTCTCACATGCGGCAACTCTATTGGCAGCTCGCTCGCGAGAGTCCTGAGTCCGCTATCGGCACCACTAGTGACGGTAAGCTGGTGTTCCCAATATTCGCCGGACCAGGCATCCTCAACAGCCTGTTCACGGACACCGAAGTTAAGCAAGAAGTCCGCTACTTCGACCCTAAGAGCAATCTTGCGGTGCTCGGATACGGTGGAGCGGTCAACGGCTTCATGCCTGTGATCGACCTCTACGCGCTTCGTTTCGGTGATGTCGCCAACGTCGATACTCAATCCGACGGTGTCGATGCTGTGAGCGAACTCACGGTGGCCAACTTGATCTACCCAACGGTCAACTCCAACGCCACGGTAGGTCGTAAGCACGGTTTCAATCCTCAGTTCAAGACCGTCTCGCGTGGCGGCTTGGCTCAGTACGAAGTCGTGACGGTTCTCGGGCCTCAGGTCTATGAGAACAAGTTCGAGTCTGTCTCTCCAGGCAGCTTCTCGAAGGCCGAGTTCAACCAACCCAAGAACTACATCGGAGAGTTCCAGTGGATCAACAACAAGACGTTCGAAGGTGATAATGACCTCGGTAACAAGGGCTACTACCGCTCTGACATCCGGGTGGCTTCAAAGCCAATCTACCCCGAGAACGGCTGGTCGATCCTGACGCTCGCCGTAGACTAATCAAGCGGGCCAGTCGGATTAACCCGACTGGCCCTTTTTTTTTCAATGATGGCGATGCTTTCCCAACACGTAGGAGCCACGACGTTTTGGCTCAATGAACACCCTGGATGGACGGGTAGCGGAGGCATCCTCGCAGTTCTTTCCGTCGACTATTTCAATAGGTACGCCGCCGCACTGATTGCGGTGCTTACCATCATAACTTTACTGCCTAAAGCGGGTAGGGTGCTCTCACGAGGAGCCCGCGCCTTCCGCGATTGGGCCTCCCGAAAATGAGTACAGATCTTTGCGACGGGTTCATCCCCAATCCCGCTGGCACCCCTGGCGCCAATGGAAATATTGGCGCCACTGGGGCGACTGGCCCTACTGGAGCTATTGGCCCTGCGTCGTACACGACTCTGGCCGCTGGGTTCACCATGACGGCCACGGGCGTGAGCGTTCAAATCCAAGTCGCATCGACCGCATGGATGGCTGCCGACCTCCACACATTTATCGCCGCCGCTGGATACTTCAAGATCGTGTCGGTTGACTCCGCCTCTCTCGTGACGGTGGCGCCTCAAGCCGTTTCAACGAACGCCGCCGACGCCGCATCGATCCCCATCGGCGGAGTCGTTATCCCCGCAGGAGTCGCGTTCCTTGACCAATCTGCCACCAACGCCCTCGCAGGTAGGGTCACAGTTCTCGAAAGCGCCGATGGCGGAAACCACACCTATTACTCAACCTCAGCACCTTCTGGCCCCGGCGTCATTGTTGGAGACCTTTGGTTTGACACCGATGATGGGTATCAACTTAGCCGATACGATGGGTCCTCATGGGTAACTGCCCAGAAGGTTCTCGATCTCGCTGATTTCGGGACAGGTATCCGACCAGTCGGAATCGGCACATCGTACCCCGGATCGCCGACTGAGGGAGACTTTTTCTACCGCACGGACCTCGACAAACTGTTCCGATACTCCTCGTCCGCATGGACCGCCGCTGTCGATGGTGGGGAGCTTTACGGCAACGTTGACGGCGCCCTCGTCGTAGACGGCACCGTTGTCGCAGCCAAGATCGCCGCTGGAGCCATTTCTGCCACTCATATTGGCACAAACGAAATCATAGCATCCTCAGCCAATATCGGGGACGCCACGATCACCGCAGCCAAGATTATCTCCCTCGATGCTGGTAAGATTACTACCGGAGATCTCACCGCCGTGAACCTGGGGTACTCTGGAAAGATTTTCCACACCAGCTACATCGCCAACAAGTTCCATGCAATCGAAATGGGCACCACTTTCGGTAACAATTATGCGTTCGCGGTAGGTACTGCTTTCTCGTTCTCCTCACACCCCCCGCTCGAGGCTCACTGCCCAGGCCACGGATCGTGGGGTGCCGCAGGTTCTATCAAGATCTGCCCCGACAGTGACGGAATCATCCGTCTCCAGGTCCAAGGACGGCTGATCGGGAACACGGGATTGATCTCAGTTTACTACCGTAAAAACGGGACTGGCGGCTACATCTCTATCGGCTCCCGCAGCTCCTCTGACGGTACTGATTCAATCATCGACGCCACCCGCCAGATCTCAGGCGTTAGTGCCACTGATTCTTTTCAATTCTACGTCGCCCCCTGCGATGGCAACGGCGACATCGCAACGCTCATCACCTGCCGGTATGAGCTCGATATAACAGCATTCAACTGGTAGTCCTATGCGTCGTAAAAATTACGGAGATGTTAAAAGTGCTCTTGCGCGGGTTGCCGGCCAGTCCGGCCTATCGTCCTCCGATGCGAGGCTGATCGCCACAGTCAACGAAGCCCAAGAAAGGCTCTCTACGATGGGCGAATGGCCTTGGATGTATGAGCGTATCCGTTTTTGTCAGTACGAGTCCCTAGTCACCCTTCCCGCCAGCTACGAGGCCCTCACGAGTGTCGTACTCTCAGGATCTCCAATCCCTATGGTTGATCCGTGGTTCGAGTTCGTCGAAGACGGTGGTGGACCTCAAGACTCTGTCGCCGAATACAACGTAGTCATCCCTCGCGGAGAAGCTCCAGTCTACCGCCAGTCCTGTGGCACGGCCCAAGTGATCACGGTTTACTCGGACCAAGACGAAAGGGTCGCCGGCGTCCGCCCTAAGATTCGAATCTGCGGCATCGACGAAAACACCAACATCGTCCGGACCCAATCTGGCGGTGTCTGGATCGATGGTGAGGAAGTCGAACTGCGTGGAGACCATGCAGACAACTACGCCACCACCACGTCAAAATTTTCCCAAGTGACCTCTGTCACAAAGGCCCGCACCAACGGCACCGTGACGCTTAATTATGTAAGTGCCGCCGCCGTTGAGACTCAGGCCGCTCGGTATCAGCACTACGACGTAAACCCATCATTCCGGGTTTACCATCTCCCGAACATTCCGAAGGAGACAACTCAGCTGATCCAAGCCCGAGTTCGTCGTCGCCTGATCGACGTGGTGTCGGATAACGACCCCATGACCGTCACCAATATTTCAGCCCTCAAGGCTGCTGTTCGGGCTGTCAGCTACGGTGACCAAGGTAAGACCGCCGAGGCGGAGGCTGAGTTCGGGTTAGCTAGGAATATCCTCAATCAGGAAGCGAACCTGTATAAGGGCGGACAACCCAAACAACCTATGACGGTCAAGATGGCTGGAGGTTTCACCCCGTCAGGAATTTTTTAGATGCCCAGCCTCGAAAAATGGCTAGTAGACAATCAGGCGACGGTCGCTGATGGAATGAACCGGGGCCGGGAGCCTGCCCTCATAGGTGAGCACCAGGCGGCCCTCCTACGTAACGTTTCGACCCGTGGAGGTAAGGCTCATTCTCGTCCCCGTTTCGTTCGTCGCATGAATCTCCCAACAGGGAAGATCCAGGGCGCATTTGTTTTCGATTCGACGGGATCGCTCTTGGTAAGTGTCGCAGGACGCATTCACGAGGTAGACCCGAACGGGTGGACCTCCGTCGAGCGCACCTCTGACGCCGACCGCAACAACTCCCAAGCCCCACGACACTTCTACGAAAAAACGGTATCCTCTGTTGTGATACAGGACGGTCAGTCGAAACCCATTATCTACGATGGGGCCAACTTCCGCCGTGCAAAGGACGATGAGGTTCCGACCGGCTCAGCTATGGCTTACGGGAACGGACGCCTGGCTGTCGCAATTAACGGAGGCTCGGACGTTCGCGTAGGCGACATTCGCAAACCTCAACATCAATCGGAGATGAAGTTTACTGAGTGGAGTTCCCTATCAGGCGGAGGCGACTTCTCGTTCAGCTCCAAGGTCAACTCTCTTACCTACCTCCCAGTTATCGACACCGGCTCAGGCCACGGCCCACTGGTCGTAGGCTGCAAAGGTTCGGTCAGCACGCTTCGCACCCAAATCACTCAGCGTTCTCTCTGGGGCGAAGTGGGTCTCGGTACGGTACTGCTACCCAACAGGGGCATAACGGGTTCAAGTTCCGTAGTTGCGGTGAACCAGGATCTTTATTTTCGAAGCAGTGACGGGCTTCGTTCCTTACGCACCTCCACAGCCGACTACGGCGCCCCCGGTCTCTCGCCATTGTCAGTGGAGGTGCGTAATCGCTTTGATTATGACACGCCATTCTTACTCGAGGATGCTCAGGTTGTGCTGTTCGATAACAGGCTCCTGGTAACGCACACCCCGCTGGTGTACTCGAACCGCTCGATGGCCCAAGGGCTGATCAGTTTCAATTTCGACTCACTATCCACCCGAGGCGCCAAGAGCCCTCCCATCTTCGATGGTGAGTGGGATGAGATGCTAATCGCCGAGATCGCGGTGGGAGAGATTAACGGCGTCGAACGATGCTTCATCGTTGGACGTGACGCAGTCGGCCAGAATGCTCTATGGGAGCTTTTGCCTGAGAGTGCCCGTCTTGAAGCCGACTCAGTCACATCGGTCCTCGAGACTCGGACCCTTTTTGCTGACGCACCGGGCACCATGAAGCATCTGCGACGTGCTGATATGAGCTTCTCCAAAATTGTTGGGGATCTGAGCGCCCGGATATATTTCAGGCCTAATAATTACCCGTACTGGATTCTCTGGGACACCATCGCTTCGACGGTGTCAGGGACCCAAGGTGGGTGGGCTCAAATCCGTAACCAGAGCCGATCATTCATCCAAACCACGCAGCCGATGGATGACATCGACCCTCAGACTAACCGCCCGTTCTCTACGTCTGACGGTTTCCAGGTCCGGGTTGAGTGGGACGGTGTCGCTCAGCTCGACCACCTCCAGGTCTGGCAAGAGCGCCTCGACATCACACCTTTCGCCGACGACCTCCCAGAGTCGGTTCCACTTCTGACGGAGCCACCATCCTCAGCGGTCGACCCATCTTTCTGGTACTCCCATGCCATTTCCCCATTAGCAGGTATTGAATAATCGGATACGATCCGGTATAACCCTTCCGCTCACATGTCCTTGACCATAGTTCCATCAGTTCTCCCAGTCGATCAATCGTTGCCGGCAGGCGTTCAGCAACTCCTCAACCTGGTTGCAGGAAACCTCACGGTCCAGGGGTTCTCATCGGTAGATGGTCTCGTAGTTTCCGCGACTGAGCCAAACCCTGATCAGAGGGACCGAGTCTGGCTAAAGACGGATGTCTCGTCTGGCGCCCCGATCCAGTTCCGCACATTCAATGCCGGTGCGTGGGTTGTCCTCCCGACCACGATGGGCTTCGGGCCGACGGACACCCGCCCAGTGGCGCCCGCAGAAGGTGAACAATATTTTGACTCCGACCTCACCACCGCCCTTGTCTACGAGCGAGCCTCGTGGCGCACCCTCAGCGGCTCTCCGGGAGACATTAAGTTCGTCCGGGCAACTACAATCGCCTCTGCTATCGAGTCCAATCCAGGTTGGGCCGAGTTCGAAGAGGGTCGAGGACGAGTGTTCGGTGCAGCTGGAGCTGGAGCTGGGCTAACTGATCGGAACCATCTCGATACCGCCGGTTCCGAAAACCACACTCTCACTGTCGGGGAGCTCCCGAGCCACACTCATGGCATCGGTCGCACGCCCCAATATGCTAATTTGAACAACCGCCAATCGGGTGGAAGCCAACCTGGAATCGGTTCTTCTCCTCCGACAATCATCACAGCCACTGATACTGTCGGTGGGGGAACTGCCCACAATATCATGCAGCCGTCCATTTTCCTCTGGGCCTTGGAGAAACAGTGATGGAAGCACTCGCCGAAAAAACTTCTGCGGCTGACGCCGTTGCCGGTCTCGAAGCTTTCCTGATGGACGCCCCTCAGACT
>TARA_R110002153_G_scaffold112281_5_pt1 | contig 15024 bp, 17 predicted proteins | sample TARA_R110002153 | Tara Oceans TARA_R110002153 (sample SAMEA4398193) | marine metagenome | biome: Polar Biome; feature: [SRF] surface water layer (ENVO:00010504); material: water (ENVO:00002006), including particulate matter (ENVO:01000060) such as... | depth 5 m
CTAGTTATGTCCACGATATTAGCTATTCGTATGTTGCAAATTTTAACAGGATATCACAAAGAACTCGATACACACATGACTGATTTTGGAGAGGACCAAATTGAACCTTTGCCGTTTGTGGCAATGTTTTAATAAATAGTATTATGGCACAAGATAACAACGCAGCACAACAAATTTTCGATACAATAGTCACACGAGACTTTGATCCCAAAGCACTTGATGCTATGGGTAAACCTACTGTGAATGCAAACGAAGCTGATTTGATTTCGTTTAATTTTAAAACAGAAAACAAAGATTACGGAACAGTGGTTGTTCTAATAAACGGCGAAAGCGAAATTGAAGTATACTACGGCGACAATTTAGGCCGCGGCATGGAACGTGATGACCGCAGTGACTGGTATGACTTCCTTACAATTATTAGAAATATAGCAAAGCGCAACTTGTACACATTTGGTCTTAACAGCATGAATAGATTAAAGTATTCAATGCAAACTATGGCACAGCTAGCTGAAGGCTGGAATGGTACAAATAAAACTAGTTATAATAAACAAGGCCCAGCAAAGCTTATTATAAAACATTCAAGAGCACTTGGCGAAGGCGAAGCACGTTTTAGAAACATTGAAAGTTTGTTTGTAGAAAACAGTGTGGGTGAAAGATTTAAAATGCCATTCCGTAGCATTAGTGGTGGCAAAGCAATGGCAAGACATGTAACAGAAGGCGGCAACCCGTACGATGCAGTTGGCCAACACATATGCGACACAGTTAACGAAATAGCAACACTGGGCAAATTTATTAGAGCAAGCAAAAATAAAGCGTTTGGTCAAAACGAAGATGCACTACGTATTGCAGAAGATGCAGTTAAACATTACGCAGACCTCAAGCGTAAAGCAAAGAAAATGATTAGTCGCAGAGGCTATAAAGATATCTTTGCATCGTGGGATCCAATGGCAATTACTGACCTTGATGAGACCATTGACAAGGTAAGAGAAGTATTTTCAACAAATACACTTGATACTCGTATCGAAGAAGCTCTACCAATATTAGCAAAGATACAGGAAGAAACTATGAAAGAAGCAGACGTTTTTGAACAGTGGGCAGACCGCATCACCGAAGGTACGTGGGCAGTGCCTGAGACAGTAGAGCAAAAGGCAGAACTAGCAGAACTTATGCGTGAACCACTACGTTGTGGCCCAGACGGATCTTATGCAACAGAACAATTATACAGTCTAATTGGTGATGATTCGCTGTTTGATGACATTTATGAATTAAGTCAAACAGACCCCGATGCTGATTGTAGACCACTAGTAATGGCTACACTTGCAGAATTTGGCATTGAGCTCGATACACCTTACCTTGATACCAATGAAAATGCGCCAGCAACTAGCATGCGCCCAATGGCACGACCAAGTAGCATGCGCCCAATGGCACGACCAAGTAGCATGCGCCCAATTGCACGACCAAGTAGTAATCTTGGCGGCACTAGCGAACTAGCTCCTAGCGGGCAACCAACAGGTAGTACTAGAGGTTTTAAGCCTTTAGGAGAAGATGAACAACTAGATGAAATGGTTCCGGTTGCAGCAGCAGCAATATGGGTGCTTAAATTTGTAGCTGCAAGAGGTGCATGGCCAGTACTAAAATGGCTACTAAAAAAACATGCTGGTAAAATTGCAGTAGGCGCAACTGGGGCATATTATATGGATCAAGGATGGGATTGGGTTAAAAGTGCAATTGGTGAAGAATATGCACAAATGCTCATCGACAACAAATTTGAAATTGGCGCAGCAGTTGCACTCGTGCTAGGAGCAGTTGCACTTAAAAAGTTGATTGAGAAACAAGGCGAAAAGTTTATTAGTGCAAACGAATCCATAAATGAAAGTCCTACTGAACAATTAGCTGCTATTCAAAAAAACAGAACTGCACAATTAGCCGCTATCCAACAAAACAGAGATGATCTTAAGGCAAAGATGAAAAAACGCAGAGATGACACACGTGGAGTAAAGGAAGATCCAACACAAGAAGAACCACTTACTAACACAAATCAACAAGACCTTGATGATGAAGACATGACAGAAGTAACAGACATTGACACAGGTAAGACTGCATTAAAAGCAGCCCGAGACCCAATGTTAGAAACAGAAAAAGAATTAACTAGATTGTTACACTTAGCTAGAGGCTAATATGACCACAGAAATAATAATCCCTGATCAGTTGTGGCTGATTAGGGATTTCTTCCCTCAAGAACAATATGCATTTGTTCGTAATTTGTACAGAAAAGCAGAAAATAACAAGTTGCAAATGATTTATGACAATCGTTTGCTTACCAATTGGGCCGAAACCAAAGAACCAAATGACATATGTGCTTCTTGGGCACCGTACTTTAGTGAGCTCTGCGGTGTTAACTTAACGCCACAAGTTGGGTATGTTGACATTACGTTATCACATGCAAAAATTATGATGCACCGTATACACCGTGACATTAAATTTCAAGTACAGATTCCGTTATGCACAATAGCAGCCGACACAAACCAATATGCGTTTTGTACATCAAACGATGTTAACACAGCAATGGGCGAAAATGATCATTCTCCAAGTCGACTGATTACTGCCGACGAATGTGTTTACGTTCCGCATGAACCCAGGAGTGCAATTGCATATTGCAATAATCCACGCATTTTCAATGGTATGATGAATAGCATACCAGAAAACAGCATGCGAGAAACACTGTGGCTTAACTATCAGTAGCTAGGTTGTACTGGAATGCTACGCTCTGGCGTGTGCCGTAGCCACGCCAAACTTGGTGCATTTTTTGATCAGTGTTTAAGTTAAGGTATCCGCAATTCTCTACTATCGGAGCCTCAACTGACGGATCAACGTGCATGAATTCTGCACCATACAACCGACGTTCGTGATCTTCTATGTGTTTTACATCAATATATATTTGTAGTGTAACAATAATTTCAGCACTATCGCCATGCGGCTGGCACCCAAAGTTTGGCAAGTCAAGCCAGAATTTACTAATCATTAAGTTTAGTTTGAGGTCCAGCATTTTTTCAAGACTTGGAACCAACATACGACCAATTTCTTGTAGTGTTCGAGTGTCGGCACCGTCTGCTAATAATAAACGTTTGTCAGGACGGGTTACTTCAAATGTATTGTCCATGTTTACATAGATGCCTTGCATCCATTCTAGTGTATTGTTGTCAAATGTGTTATGTACCCACCACAAATTTGGTGCTGCAAGTGTAAATTTACTATCTTGTCCAAAACCGTTGACTTCTACTGTGCTTGTGTTATTATGTATCATGTGTATATTTAATCCAATTCGATCGTCTTATTAAACTTTACCTTTTTCGTTGACGGACTAAATAAAAGCACGTATACTTGTATAGTGTACGTTAAGCAATACACAGATGCGTAGTTGCGCATCGTTAAATTAAAAGAGTAGTAGTTGCTACTCGTAGGCATATAGGAAAACAAAACATGGCTTCATTAGCAGAAATCCGCGCACGTCTTGCAGCGGCAGACAACAAGCAAGGCAACAACCAGTCACAAGGTGACGGTGCAATTTACCCACATTGGAATATGAACGAAGGCGATAGCGCAGTGCTACGTTTCCTTCCTGATTCGGATAATGGTAACACGTTCTTTTGGATGGAACGTGCAATGATTAAACTTCCATTCAATGGCATCAAAGGCCAAATGGATAGTAAGAATGTTATAGTACAAGTACCGTGCATTGAAATGTGGGGAGAAACATGTCCAATTCTTACAGAAGTACGCCAATGGTTTAAAGACAAGAGTCTCGAAGACATGGGTCGTAAGTATTGGAAAAAACGTAGCTATATCATGCAAGGTTTTGTACGTGAAAACCCAATCTCAGATGATAAAAGTGAAAAAGCAATTCGACGCTTTATCATTGGTCCTCAAATCTTTCAAACTATTAAATCAGCATTGATGGATCCAGAGCTAGAAGAACTTCCAACTGATTACGAACGTGGTTTGGACTTTCGCATTAGTAAAACAGCTAAAGGCGGATATGCTGACTATTCGACTTCTAAGTGGGCTCGTAAAGAAACAGCACTTACAGCAACCGAAGCTGAGGCAATTGAGTCTCAGGGTTTGTATAACTTGGGTGACTTTTTACCAAAACGCCCCGACGAAACGGCCATTAAGGTTATGAAGGAAATGTTCGAAGCTAGTGTTGATGGCCAATCGTATGATGCAGAACGGTGGGGACAATACTTCCGTCCAGCGGGTATGCAAGCACCAGCCGGCGGTGTATCTGCACCAGTAGCAACACCAGTAGCAGCACCAGTAGCAGCACCAGTAGCACCGGCTCCAGTCGCAGAATCAGCATCAACTGATACTGGTTGGACAGATGTTGCACCAGCAGCAGCACCAGCAGCAGCACCAGCTCCAGTGGCTCAGGCAGTAGCAGAAGAACCTAGCAGCAAAGCAGAAGATATTCTTGCTATGATTCGCAGCCGACAAGCTGCAAACTAAGTAGCAATGAGGGCAAGGTTTATTTCTTTTTTCCTTGCCCTCAATAACGCTGACACCTGGGTGTAACCAATGCTATCAATAATTGATAAAAAGCTGTTTCCTGACAAAATTAACGTTATTGAACTACCTGACGGCAGATTTGTGTATCAGATACACAAGAATGGTAGCACTACACTTGAAAAAATAAAAATACGTTCATTATCACTTAACGAAATTAAACAACTTGATACTGTTGATATCTTTGTACGAGACCCGTATCAACGATTTTTGTCTGGCATAAAAACATATGCATTTAAACTTAATGTGGACATAAAAGAATTATGCAAAATTGTAAACGATGTTTACTTTCTAAACAATCACTTTTGTCCTCAGTTATTTTGGATTATAAATTTGCATAGATTTACAAATGCTAAAATTCGAATTAATCATTTAGACTCATTGACTAGTTTAACAGATATTAATCTCAATAAGCAAATAGGTTACAATGATCTAGATATATACTTTAACAACAACAATCAGCTAAAACATTATCTTGAACTTGATTGTGTACTTTATGAAAATTTTTTAAATCAAACAGTTGAATTTAGTACTATACAAACTAAGATTAAGGAAAACTACAGTGCGCTTTATCAAGATACATTTGGATACACAAAGTTAATATGGAATGCCCTAGACTAAAACATTTTAGGCGAGTAAACGGTGATGGTACTATTGGCATATGCGGCCATATGATTCTTCAACCTGAATTTAACACTCTGGAAGAATCAGATGTGTGGGTAGTTCCTTTGCAATCTCAGTTTGCTAACAATGAGTGGCCATCTCACTGCAAACGTTGTAAAGATACAGAAGAATCCGGCAGAGAAAGTATAAGAAATTTCTCTCAAAAAAGACACACTGACCTTGTTGTTAAAAATACAGAGTATTTAACTGTCGGCGGAGTATTAGATACCTACTGTAACAGTGCATGTTTAAGCTGTTCGTCAACATTAAGTACTAGAATAGCTAGTTTAAATAAAAGTCCTTTTGTGCGAGATAACTATCAGGCTTTTACAAAATTTCCGCAAGACAGAATTTTACAATTAGACATAAACGGCGGTGAGCCGGCATACAGTAAAAACTATCAAAAAATCTTACAAGAGTTACCTCCAAATCTGACATACCTGCGTATAAACACAAATGGACACAAAGTCATGCCAAATATTGAAAAAGTATTAGACAAGCAGGTTCATGTTAATGTAACTTTAAGCCTTGACGGAGTCGGTAATGTGCATGACTATGTGAGATGGCCGGTAAAATGGAAGAATTATACGCAGACTGTTGATTCATATATCAATTTGCAAAAAAAATATCAAAATTTAACATTAGATTTTTGGACAACGTTGTCATCAATGAATTTAAACAATTTAATTCAGATTATCAGCTATGCTAAAAACAAAGGCATTCCCCATGGGTATGCATTGCTCGAAACGCCGCATTGTCTAAGTATCAAAAAAACAAATTGGTTGACTAAACGATATCAAGGCAACGAAGCGTATGTAGCAATTGAAGATAACAACGACGATGAATTAAATAAGTTTCTTGTTAAACAAGAAAAACTTCGACAAATTTCGAGGATTCAGGAATTGGCAGTTGACAACAACGATAAAATATAGTACAATAGTAACATATTAGGCAAGGAAAAACGCAATATGGCAAAACCATTTGATATCTCAAAGTTCCGTAAGGACATTACAAAAAGCATTGACGGATTGTCAATCGGCTTTCACGATCCAACTGATTGGATTTCAACAGGCAACTTTGCACTTAACTATTTAATCTCGGGGGACTTTAACAGAGGTGTTCCGCTAGGTAAGGTTACTGTGTTTGCAGGTGAATCAGGTGCAGGTAAAAGTTACTTTGCTTCGGGTAACATTGTAAAATCGGCACAGGAGCAAGGCATCTTTGTAGTACTAATTGACTCAGAGAACGCACTTGATGAAACATGGCTAAAAGCACTTGGAGTTGATACTAGCGAAAGCAAGTTGCTGAAACTAAGCATGAGTATGATTGACGATGTTGCTAAAACAATTTCAACATTTATGAAAGACTACAAAGCAATGGCAGACGAAGAACGTCCTAAAGTTCTGTTTGTGCTTGACTCACTTGGCATGATGATGACGCCAACTGATGTTAACCAGTTTGAAGCTGGTGATATGAAAGGTGACTTGGGTCGTAAGCCTAAAGCACTAACAGCGTTGGTTCGTAACACAGTCAACATGTTTGGTAGTTATAATGTAGGTATGGTATGTACCAACCACACTTATGCATCACAGGATATGTTTGATCCAGATGATAAGATCTCGGGTGGGCAAGGCTTTGTGTATGCATCAAGTATTGTTGTTGCCATGCGCAAACTAAAACTCAAAGAAGATGAAGACGGTAATAAGATTACACAAGTAAAAGGTATTCGTGCAGCATGTAAAGTTATGAAGACACGCTATGCTAAACCGTTTGAAAGTGTGCAAGTTAAAATTCCGTATTCAACTGGTATGAATCCGTACTCAGGGCTTGTTGATCTGGCAGAAGCAACAGGATTGTTAACAAAAGTAGGCAATCGACTGCGTTTTGAAACAAGCAGCAAAGAAGAAATCCTGCAGTTCCGCAAAGCATGGGAACGCAACGAAGGCGGCTGCTTAGATAAAGTTATGGCAGACTTTAACAAAGTAACAGAAGAGCTAAGTGTATCAGAAGATGATGTACTTGAAGATGATACCCAACCACTAGTTGATGAAGCACAGGAATAACCAATGGCAATAACACCACTAGATTTAGCTGCAATCGTATGGAAAGATTGCAGAAGCCATCTACTACAAAACGGCGATATCCGTGACGCTGCTGAAACAGTAGTAGCAACGCTGATGGAAACGTATGACGAAGCAGAAATCCGAGAAGCGTTTAAATTCGACGGCGCTATTAAAATGGCTGTAGGAGATTATACAGGATCGCACGACGAAGCAGACATTGAGGATGATATTGATGACGATGTTAGGGCTGACCTAATCAATGACGATGGCGAATTTGACTACGATGAGTATTAAGATACTATAATGTGGTATGGTCGCGTTACGCACAGTCTTTCAAACATTCCAAATTTTATTGCGCACTTTGAGCAAGAGCTTAATGCGGCAAAAGCTGAATGCCGAGTTGGTGGTATAGTCGAAAAAAATATTAGTGCCTTGCCAGGTATTACTGAGCATCGCTTTAATCAGTTACAAGAGATTGAAGCGGTGCTCAACTTTCTTAACATACAGTTACGCAAAATACGCCGCAGACACTTTCAAAAGTATCTAGAAGGCTATGCCCGGGCGTTGTCTAGTAGAGATGCTGAAAAGTATGTCGACGGTGAAGATGAAGTGATTGACTTTGAAACGTTGATCAATGAAGTTGCATTGTTACGTAATCGATATCTAGGTATTATGAAAGGCCTAGATACCAAGCAATGGCAAATGGGGCACATTGTAAGACTGCGAACATCCGGGATGGAAGACATTGAAATTTAATCCATCCTAGTTGACGAGATACATACTAGTGCATATAACGCAAATTGAAATGCACTTGAAGGATTAGAAAATGAGCTCGTTTAGTAGCCCTGTTGACAAATACAATCATTGTTTAGAAAATATCCTATTATATTTTGATCAATACGATGATTTCATGGAAAGTGTTAGTAGAGTTCTTGACATTGGCTGCGATGTTGAAGCTGATACAATGACATGGTGGGCCGACGCTACTACAAAAGATGCCTCCCGGATTCCTTTAAATATACAATGTGTTGGTCTTAATACGTTTGAAAAATTAAATAAACGTCACAATAGCATTGCATATCAAAATCACGACATTGAGACATTTAATAGTACTAAAAAACCTTTTGACATTTTATTGTGTCACGATCAATTGCAAAACATATTAAATCCATACGCAGCATTGTCAAATTGGTGGCATGTAGCTGACAAAGATTCAATGTTAATCATAGCAGTACCACAAACAACTAATACAGAATATAATGTTCTTGAATATAATGTTAAATTAGAACAAAAGTATCATTATACTATGCCTCAGCTAATTTATATGTTAGCAGTAAGTGGATGGGACTGTCGTAGTGGTTTTTTCAAAAAGACAATAGGTGATCCATGGCTATATGCAATTGTGTATCGCAGCGACATTGAACCAATGGATCCAAGAACCACAAATTTATATAAGCTTGCCGAAGAAACAAATTTATTACCATTAACGGCAGTAAACAGCATATCTAAATATGGTATGTTGCGACAACGAGATTTAGTATTACCGTGGTTAGATAAAAATAACATATGGATGGAGCAACAATAATGGGAATCAAAGCAGGCAAGGTGTGGGGAAACACTGAACTAATACACGCAAATGGTGCATTAGAGTTCCACCGCATTAACTTTAATGCAGGATACAAGTGTTCGGAACATGCGCACGAATTTAAATGGAATGGCTTCTACGTAGAGTCAGGTAAGATGATTGTGCGTGTATGGCAAGATGATCAAGGGCTAGTTGACGAAACTATTCTAAATGCAGGCGACTTTACACAAGTTAAGCCGGGCAAGATACATCAGTTTGAAGGTGTTGAAGACGGTGTTGCATTTGAGTTGTATTGGGCAGAGTTCAATCATAATGACATTGTGAGGCGTACTAGTGGTACAGCAATTAGTAAAAAGTAATGAGTAAAATGATACCCGGGGAAGCATTGATATATGAGCAGAGTAACGAAGTTATCTACGCTCATTATCGTGACCCTCCGTACAACAAAATACCTCGTTGGATCATTGGCGGCTCCCCTGCTGGTGTTGCAAGAGCACAAGGTGCCTTTTTAAGCTACAGTGAATGGAAAGAGATGTGCGAGTTAAGTTTAGAATATCCAACTTTAAAAAATCTAATGGATCAGCTGGTTACAATGTATTATACAGTGCAGGATTATAAATGAAAACTAATGTGTTTTTAAAAATTGACAGAATGGACATGCACGGTATGCATTGCCTGCGTTTCTGGCTAGAAACGTTTAAAGACTACCCAACTTGGATATTGTGTGACAGAACCGAAGAAGATGGCAGCCGCCCTAAAATATTAGACACTTGTTTCATTGACTATCCTGCTACGCAATATGTTGCTAGCGATAGGAGCTTGGTGTCGTATTTACGCGAACTTAAACCACGCAAGCGCAATATGGCAACTGCTAACCTAACAGGGTTTGAACTAAGCAAAGGCAACAGTGACAACTTCTGGATGATCGACGCAGACGACACACAATTCTTAACACATAGGTGGGACGCACTCAACGATAAAATACACAGTGTTGAAAACTATTTAACAGAACACAAGTTAGATGGATTTAGTTTAGACTTTTACAGTACACACAATGCAGGCTGGACCTTTGGCGTAGCATTGTTTCGCAGTGATTTAGACTGGACTACATTAACACAGATTCCGGGCAGCGAGATGCGCGACTTTATGTTCGCACGTAACATCGACGCTGCATTTCATTGCATGCGCGAGCGCGGCTTGTGGAAACTCGAAAGCTTTGTGTTTAGTGGTATGAGTTTTCAGCATGTGTACTGCAATCATCCAGCCATGGTCAATGGCGTGTACTACTGGAACAAAGGCATGCTATGGGACATTCCGTTACCTGACAGGATTGTTAGTATATGACGTTGAATGTAATAGTACAAGCAGGCGGTCGCGGTAGTAGACTGCGTCATCACACATGGAACAAGCCCAAGTGCTTGGTCAGTGTGCATGGAAAACCCCTGCTGTATCATTTGTTCAACAAGTTCTCAGACGCACGTTTTATTATTATTGGTGATTACTTGTATGACCAATTGGAAAACTATTTACAAGTTGATTACCCTGATGTTGAATACAAGCTAATTCATACAAATGAAAAAGGCACATGTGCTGGCATTGATCAAGCACTGGATATGGTACACGAAGATGAATCAGTGTTACTGGTATGGAGCGACTTGATTATAAATGATCTACCAGACTTTCCGGTACATTGTGACCGCCCTATTGTGTACCTAACTGATGCATTTACTTGTCGATGGAGCATGCAATCACCTGGAATAGTCGAATCGCCTAGTGAAACAAATGGTGTCCCGGGCATATTTTATTTCGCCAGACCGACTAGTATCCCAAAGCCGCCTGCTAGCGGCGAGTTTGTAAAATGGTTTAGTAAAAATGTTGCAGACTTTGATACAATAACAGCAAACCAAGTAGAAGAACTTGGCGACTTTGGCACAATAGAAGCAAACAACAGCAAGCTAGGTTTTTGTAGGTTCTTTAACCAGGTTGATGTCCAAGATGATGTTGTTGTTAAACAAGCAATTGACTCAAAATACGCACACTTGATAAAACAAGAACATGCTTGGTACAGTTCAATCAGTGATTTGGGTTTTAAAAGAATACCGAGTGTGAGTGCAGACTCACAGCATCTCACGATGTCTAGAGTTAAGGGCCAGCATGTGTGGGAAATACAAGACCTTACGCACAGAGAGCAGCGCAGTATGCTAGCAGACATTATCTACACACTGCAAGACCTGCACAGCAAAGGGCAACAACCTGCCAACAACGATCAAATAAAACGTGTTTACATTGAAAAAACACAAAATAGAGTAAACAGTGTTAGTAAGATTATTCCCGGGTTTGATAAACCGAGTTTTACAGTCAATGGTGTGAAGTGTATCAATATATTTCACAGTGAACATTTGCACTTGTGGGATCAAATCAATGCGGCATTACAAGCAGTGTGGTTTAATCCTATACACGGAGACCCAACTTTTTCTAATACAATTATTGATAACAATCTTAAAGCATGGTTTATTGATCCCCGAGGTTATTTTGACGAACCAGGTGTGTTTGGCGATCCGGTGTATGATTTTGCTAAAGTGTACTACAGTGCTGTGGGAGGATATGACAACTTTAATCGACGCAAGTTCAAACTGCACATCGACGATGGCACTTGTGAAATCATCATGCCTGCTGCACCTACTGCTAGCGTTGCAGAAGGTGTGTTTGAAGAACTATTGCCTGATTGTGTGGCAAAAATTGAATTGCTACACGGGTTAATTTGGCTAGCACTTAGTGGGTATGCCAAAGACGATATTGACAGTGTAATTGGTAGTTTCTATTATGGGCTGTACTGGCTAAACAAAGGATTAACAAAAATACAATGATACCATTTGAACTCAGTAACAATTTAAAACACACATGGTTCTTTGACTTAGATGGGACTATATTTAAACACAACGGGCTGTTTGACGACGGGCAGGATACATTGCTGCCTGGTGTTGTTGAACTGTGGGATATGATTCCAAGGGATGATGTTATTGTAATTACCACTGCTCGAGAAGATAATGTGCGCGATGCAACTCTGCTGTTCCTTAAAGATAGCGGAATACGATATGATCATATACTATTTGGATTGCCAATAGGAGAACGGATTGTTGTTAACGACGACAAGCCCGAAGGATTGTTAACAGCAATTGCGTGGAACGTAAAAAGAAATCAAGGATATCAACTATGATTGTAGTATTAGTCACAGGTGGATTTGATCCATTGCATAGTGGGCACATTGCTTATTTTAAAGCAGCAAAAGAATTAGGTGATCGCTTGATTGTTGGGCTAAATTCTGATGAATGGTTAACCCGTAAAAAAGATAAACCGTTTATGCCCTTTGAAGAACGAGCTGCAATTATTAGAGAACTAAGCGTAGTTGATGACGTTATTGAATTTGATGATAGTGATAATACTGCTTGTGCTGCAATTAAACAAGTAATGTTAATCAAGCAACGAAATTGTAAAGTTGTGTTTGCAAACGGCGGCGACAGAACAAACACCACTACACCAGAGTATGCTGCATACGGTGAAAGAAGTGATGTGGAATTTGTGTTTGGAGTCGGCGGTGAAGATAAAAAGAATTCAAGCAGTTGGATCCTTAAAGATTGGGCTGCACCTAAGATAACACGGTCGTGGGGGCATTATCGCAATCTATACAAAGGCGATGGATTTCAAGTTAAAGAACTTGTTATTAACCCACACAGTAAACTTAGTATGCAAAAACACCAACATCGCAGCGAAACATGGAACCTGGTGTCGGGCACAGCACATGTAGTTGTTAGCTACGATAATGAACCAACTGGTGATTCAGCTGGACCAATAGACCTTTTTCCAGACAAACCTATAAACATTCACACAGGGGTGTGGCATCAAGGGTGCAATGACAGCGACGAACCTGCTCACATTGTTGAAGTGTGGAAAGGTAAAAGCGAATTGATGTCCGAAGAGGACATTACACGGTGGGACGCTAAATGATGGAAGATATTCTTACAGTTTACATCGGATGGGATAGTCGCGAGCCTATTGCTGCCGACGTGTGTCGTTACAGCATACTAAAACACACAAGTATTCCAGTTAACATACAATACCTCAAACAAGATGATTTACGCATGCGTGGGTTTTACAATCGAGAAGTTGATGCGCTTGCTAGCACCGAGTTTACATTTACTCGTTTCTTAATTCCGGCACTTAATAATTATCAAGGTACTGCTATCTTTATGGATAGCGACATGGTATTAGTTGATGATATTGCTAAACTAATAGAGAATGTTGATACTACAAAGGCAGTAACCTGTGTGCAACATGACTATACTCCTCCGGTAGGTATGAAGATGGATGGACAACAACAGCTAGCATATCCGCGTAAAAATTGGAGTAGCATGGTTGTGTGGAATTGTGCACACAAAGCTAACAAAGCAGTAACAATTGATCTTGTTAATGATCCAGATGTAACTGGTGCATACTTGCATAGATTTAGCTGGCTAAGTGACAAAGTAATTGGCGAAGTTGGCCCAGAATGGAATTGGTTAACAGATTGGTACAAAGAAGGTAGAGATGGCAGTCCAAAGCTATTGCATTATACCGAAGGCGGTCCTTGGTTTGACAATTACAAAAATTGTGATTATGCTGCTACCTGGAATACATACCACAACGGCTATTTAGAAAGTTTAAAAAATCCTACGATCAAGGTTGACAGTTTAACTCTTCCAGACAGTCTTAAAGATTCTATCAATAGTATATTGCAAGCACAGTACGATCCGTTTGGTATCCATTACACTAATGATATTGAAGAATTGTTCTTACAAATTAAAAATAATTACACAATGCCTAAGTGTATAGGTGTTGTTGATGCAGGAGACGTAAAACCACAAGGAGAAAACAAGTTGGATGTAATATTAGAAAGTTTTTTATTAGGATCCAATGGTGTGTTTGGTTCAAGTGCCCATGTAGCTGAGACAGAAAATAAGATTCCAGTTGTAGTAAGGGGTATTGCTAAAAAGAAAGTAATACATAGATGTATTGAAGAAAAACGAGATTTTTATTACATTGACACTGGGTATTTTGGTAATTGGAAACATAAAAATTATCACAGAATTACTAAAAATGCATTGCAATATAGTATACCGTTGAACAAAAATTGTCACGATGACAGATTTCTCAAAACAGGTGTTGAGATTAATAAACACACTGTAGGTAGAAATATCTTATTGTGCCCACCTAGTCAAAAAGCACTATCATATTGGGGTGTAGATTTGGCTGAATGGTTAGAGTCAACAATTGCTAAAATTAAACAGCATTCCGACAGGCCCATTGTTATAAGAGAAAAACAAAGCCGACACACTCGTATCACTGTTGATACAATGGAAATGGCACTATCTGATAACGTGCATTGTATGGTAACTTATAATAGTATTGCTGCGGTAGAAGCATTGATATTTGGCAAGCCTGTGTTTACAATGGGACCAAATGCAGCACAGCCATTGGCTAATACAAGTTTAAGTAACATTGGAACTCCGTACATGCCATCCTTTGATGAAGTTAGAAATCTTTGTTGTAACTTAGCATACAACCAGTTTAAACCCAAAGAAATGCAAGACGGCACTGCTTGGCGCATGCTACAAGAGAACTACAGCAGATGACATGGGATTATGATGTTGTAGTTTACTTGAGCAGCTTACCTAAGATTAGAAACCACAACCTTAAAGTTCAAATTATGCGAGCATTTGCAGATGGTGCCAAACGATGTGGCGCTCGTGTGCTAGTTGATGAGAACTTGCAAGACCGTCAAGTGCATCGTGCAAAGTTGGCAGTGATCATTGGTTGGGTTGGTATGAGCTATAGTGGACCACACATATACCATAGAGAAAGAATCATCAATCATCAACGTGCAATTGGCGGCAGAGTTATGAGTATCGATGGCAGTTGTTTCAAATTTCACAAAGAACACGAAAACATGTGGCTGCGATACAGTCTTGACAGTGTATTTTACAATGAAGGCGAATATGCTAACAGTGTTAGTAATCACACTCATTGGCATATGGTGCGCAACACTTTAAATCTAGAATTAAAACCTTGGCGTGACTACGGTGACCATATCTTGATGTGTTTGCAGCGTGATAACGG
>TARA_R110002153_G_scaffold15822_7_pt1 | contig 14991 bp, 13 predicted proteins | sample TARA_R110002153 | Tara Oceans TARA_R110002153 (sample SAMEA4398193) | marine metagenome | biome: Polar Biome; feature: [SRF] surface water layer (ENVO:00010504); material: water (ENVO:00002006), including particulate matter (ENVO:01000060) such as... | depth 5 m
ACACGCATCATCCTTGCCACTAGGCATGCGTCAACGGCTTTCTCTTGCAGTTGCTGTTATTCATGAACCAGAAATTTTGATCCTTGATGAGCCCACCTCAGGCGTCGACCCAATAGCTAGGGATGAGTTTTGGGGGCTGCTGGTTGAGTTATCCCGTCGAGACAAGGTAACAATCTTTATTTCAACCCACTTTATGAACGAGGCATTACGTTGCGACCGTATTTCTTTAATGCATGCCGGCAAAGTACTTATTTACGATGAACCTCAACATTTAGTTGAGGCGAAAGGAGCTGCTTCGTTAGAAGAAGCCTTTATCAGTTATCTCGAAGATGCAATCGGTGAGGTCGACACTCCTGAAATACAGCTAGATAAACCATTAGTGACTGAAACTGATAGCTCAGGAGGCTTAAAGGATAAAACAAAAGACGTCAAACTGAGAGGTTTTAGCCTCAATAGACTGCTTGCATATAGCTATCTTGAAACGATACAAGTTATACGTGATCCAGTACGTTTGGCGTTTGCTTTTCTCGGCAGTGCAATATTGTTGATTGTGATCGCTTATGGCATATCACTGGATGTAGAAGACCTGACTTTTGCCGTTCTTGACATGGACCAAACACTACAAAGCCGTCAGTACGTGAGTAATTTTCAAGGTTCACGCTATTTTATCGAACAACCTGAACTACATAGTACGGATGAACTTGAGCGGCGACTTAAATCGAACGATATCACTTTAGCCATAGAGATCCCGCCGGGTTTTGGTAGGGACTTGAAAAAAGGTCAAACCCCCAGTATTTCTGCATGGATAGACGGTGCTAATACTACCCGCGCGAGTACCATTGAGGGTTACGTAATGGGAGCCCACGTGCAGTATCTCACGCATATGGCAACTTCCTTAGGTATAGATGCAAGTGCAACATATAAGGTGAACCTGGTATCACGTTATCGCTATAACCCATCTTTTGAAACTATCAATTCTATTGGTCCTAAGACTCCGGCTATGTTGCTGTTATTGTTTCCGGCGATCCTGATGGCAGTGAGCATTTCACGAGAAAAAGAAATAGGCACCATCACCAATTTCTACGTTACCCCAACCAACCGCTTAGAGTTCTTAATTGGAAAACAAATCCCCTATATTGGCATCGGTATGGCTAATTTTGTCATTCTGACACTGATGGTAGTATTTTTATTACAGGTGCCGTTGAAGGGGAGTTTACTAGGCCTAAGTCTGGGTGCGTTTTTTTACGTTTGTGCCTCTACCGCTTTTGGACTGCTGGTGTCGTCAATCACAAAATCTCAGGTTGCGGCTATTTTTGCCACTGCAGTTTTATCGGTAATGCCATCGGTACAATTTTCAGGGATCATTCAACCCACTTCAACATTAGAAGGGGCAGGGCACTTTATCGGTTCGGTTTGGCCTGCAACCTATTACATGCACCTTAGTGTTGCTGCTTTTACTAAAGGGTTAAGCTTTACTGATTTAACCCAAGACTTAGTTGTTCTGGCGATATTTGGGCCATGTTTTGTGATTTTTGCCGCGATGTTTTTAAAGAAACAGGAGGCGTAACCAATGAAAACTTGGATTAACATCTTCTGGCTTGGAACTAAGGAACTGCGTACCGTTCTTAGCGATTTATTTGTTGTAGGCTTGATCGTTTATTCGTTTAGTGTTGATGTGTTTTTACAAGCCACTGCCATTAGTGAATCAGTCAATAATGCTTCAATTGCTATAGTCGACGAAGATCACTCAGCACTTTCACGGTCTATCGCAAACGCACTTTATCCTCCGTATTTTAAAGAGCCTGAACTGATTTCAGCTGCTGAAGTTGACGAAGCTATGGATCAAGACCGTTTTATGTTCGTGATAACCATTCCACCAAAATTTGAACAGGACGTGCGCCAGAGCCGCCAACCAAGTCTGCAAATTGATATCGACGCGACTGCGGTCACTCAGGCAAGTCTTGGTAACAGCTACATTCAAAGCATAGTTAACAAAGAAGTAAATCACTTTGTAAATCGCTCAGATGCCACAGCATCATATCCAGTAACACTAGTTGTGAGGCGGGCTTTTAACCCTAACGGTACAGGAATGTGGTTTGGTGCCATCAATGCACTGCTCAATCAGATCACTATGCTGACTATAATACTAACTGGTGCGGCGTTATTACGAGAGCGGGAACACGGCACAATAGAACACTTGTTAGTAATGCCTCTGACCTCGTTTCAGATCGCACTTTCCAAAGTATGGGCAAATGGCTTAATCATTCTTGTGGCGTTCTCTATATCCATGTGGTTTGTTGTTGAAAACCTTCTCGATGTTCCGATAACAGGTTCTAGACTGTTGTTGCTCAGCGGCACAACTATTTATCTATTTACTGCAGCAGCAATCGGAATTTTTCTTGGAACTATCGCCCGTACCATGGCGCAATTTGCACTACTACTGATGATGGTGATCATACCAATGATGCTGCTTTCCGGAGGTTTAACTCCAATCGAGAGTCAACCTGAGATAATTCAGCCGGTAACCTGGTTTTTACCTTCTCGCCATTATATGGCTTTTGCTCAGGCAGTTGTTTTTCGGGGGGCAGATATTAGTATTGTCTGGCCACAACTTCTGGCTATCACGGGTCTAGGCTCGGTTTTCTTTATTGCAAGTTTGGCGTTGTTTCGTAAAAGCATAGCGACTGAAAAATAGATTTTTTCACTAATTAAATAGAGAACCTATGAAACGTGAAAAATTCTAATTTATAAGGAAATGGATATAAATTTTAGCAGTTAGTACGATCACTAAGAGTCGATAAATACCTGATTAACAGAGTACTTGAAAACTTTATTTTTTGGCTAATGACCAAGTATCTTCAACGTTATAAAAGGCCAATGTTACTAATCAAGAGCATTTTTCACATCAATGATAGAAGCGCCCGGACGAGGCGTTTTTTTCTGCCAACTGTTGGGGTTTGCGCCCATCTTTTTGCCTAATTCAATTAAACTGTGCATGGTATCGGGATCAAATAAATTTTCAGTAATGGGTATGTTAAAATTTTGAGGTATGGCCACAAAGTGCATTTGGACATCTAAATCTTTGCGGGTGTTTGCCATACGTGCAAATAAATCAACACCTTGAATGGTTTGTAAAATTGAGCTGTGCATTAGTGAAACAATACTTCTTTTTGTAATTTCAGACCAAGTAAGTTTTGTGATCTCAGGATCCATAACGAGTTTATTGTTAATAATGACCCATATCCTGATCTTTACCGGTTTATTGCCTTGTATGTAAGGAAAGGGGGTATTCTCATTATATAACCACGAAATATCATCAATTCCGCTAAGCATCTGCATTGATGCCGCACCATCAACATAGAGATATTTATTAATATTAACTGGCGGGAACGCACCAGGTATAGCAGACGATGCTATGAGTCGAGTTGTAATTGCATCTTTCGCTTTATTTTCAGAGTAGTTAATTGCGAGTGAGCCAAGATCCCAAGCACGCATTACACCAAAATCTAAATTGGTTGCGCCAACTATGAGTAGCTTATTTTGTTTGGCATTTTCGGCGATTTCTTTTACATAATTTGCAGTAATACTATCGCGAATAGTTTGGTGTAATTTTGTTGCATCGTAATAGGGATCATTTCCAGCCAAAAACGCTAAAAACATGCGTTTAATCACCATATTTTTGTTAGGTTGTTGGTATATATCGACAATGTCGTTGTAGGCCTTTTTAGATCCCACAAACGCAAATGGCGCAATAAGCGCACCGGTACTGATCCCTGTAACACTATCAAAATCGGGGCGCTGGTATTCCCCTTGTTCTACTTTTCCCCAACCATGTAAAAAACCAGCACCAAAGGCGCCCATTTCACCGCCACCAGATAAAACCAAAATATCGTAACTTTGTTCTTTATCAGCAGTGGAATTGACATATTCTTGGCGAAGCCGCGCTGCACTTTTTGTAGAAATAAGCACCAAATCGTCTTGATACCGAGCGACAAAATCATCTTTACTATCTAACAGTTCTTGATGACTCATATTTCGTATAGGCGATGCGCAAGAACACAGTAAAACCAACAACAAAACAAGGTAACCATCTGTTTTTAAGGGTAAATTCGTCATTTATTCTAATTGCCTATTTTGTCTTGAGGATGTGTTAGCTACTGATAGTAATGTCATAAAGCGTTGCTGGTCAGCCAATAGCAGGTTAGGGCGCTTATGCTCATAAAATGCTAGCGAAACTAAAGTGCGAATATTTGGAGCTAGTTGGATTTTGGAGCGTTTAATGGATCCTTTTATTACTTTGACTCAGGTAATCACTGCGCCAAAGGCCGTCTATTTGCTTACATTGGCAATCGTAAGCCTTAGCAAAACAATCAAAATTTCCTTCTAATTTAATTTTCAGTTTTACAGGGGCTGAGTCAAAACGTGGGTCCATAATTAAAAAATTATAAGTGACCTGATAACTTTCCGATATTGGTAATTACACTTATATAGTTGTGGAGATTCACAATATTATTGTTGTTTCTTTTAATTCTATGCCTAATCATGCAGTCAAACAATTATGATGTGCACACATTATGTAAGCGTTATGCATTCAATATGTACTCACAAAATTGGGTTTGGGTTTTCATTCGTCATTTTTTGTTGTATTTCAACTCTTTTTAAATCAAATTTACCATGTCTGTAGTAAGTTTCTAGACTCATCAAGGAGTAAGGATCAAAGCCAACGTATGTCCCCAAAGCCTGCACGGTAATCTTACAATGAACAGTTATTGTTCTATTGTTAAAGTGATGGGTTTATTCATTCCTTTTTCTGTGTCATTGTTTTGCCATTAAATATCATATCTGGTTGATTTTGTGTCGAGTCATTTAAAAAAAATCCCATTGTTTTTAATCTGGACAATTAAGACTTATAAGCTCTTTTTTATTTTCATTACCATATTGGTTACGCATCAGTTATATATTCATTTACCATGTTTTAATATAGGTATTTCCTGCTTAGATAATGATGTTTTTGAATCCCATTTATCCACTCTTATAAGCATGCTTGGCGCCATTATTGTCTTCCTATCTATCAATTCCAATCTATCTAGCTTTAAAGGAGTCAATTTCTTGAAACACTCTAAGTTAATATTTCAAACAAACCCTTATTACGAGAAGGATGTGCGTAAAGCTATTCTCACTGCATCTTTTAGAAGTGTAAACACCTCAACGTCTAAAATGGAATTTCAACCAGATACGTTAGAAGAACTTTATCAACTGATGAATAATAAATTTGAGAATCAGCAAGCTGAAATACTAAAAGTAAAGTCCGAGATGCAAACTCAGATAACGGATAGCGCGAACGAATTAAAAGCACTCCATTCTAATGGACACAAGAACATTATAGATTTAAAACAGAAGGTAGAGCATTTCGCCATTGGGAGTGTTGATTGGCAGGTTTTTGGTGTTCTCCTTGTTCTTTACGCCTCATATTTAAATATAAATTAATGTTTAAACATATGCATTTATTGGATGCAAAAGATTACACATTGCATTCATAATTTATTTTCAATTAGGCATAACAGACGATTGGTACCAAAATCATTTCCTGAGCCATTTCCCTGGATAAGATAATGGTACCAAATAAACTAATAAGTCTTGGGTTCTCAAATGGCCACAAATCCCAGACCAAATAAAACGGCACCAAATGAACACATTGTAGAGTTCCTATAATGTATATTATGTTAAATTGAGTGTCTTACGATTATTACAAGCTCTTTACCGTACTTACGAACGGATCATTAAATGAGATTTGAGATTAAACCTATAACTAATTCCCTAGACGCTCTTAAATTGAGAACGTTCAGGATTAATTAATTATACTAATGTGATTAACAAGCTTCTTCTATTTGTGTTTTACAGGTGCTATTAATTTCCCGTCTTCCATTAATTTTGATAACACCTGCTTTTCAACGTACTGATCTCTGGCTGACAACTTAGCGTCAGATATTTTACTTGTCGATGTTGTTGATGCTGTTGATGCTGTTGATGCTTCCCAGCCTTTTATAAATGAAGCTTCGATACTAGCTTTTATAATTTCCTTATCTCTGAGGGATATACGCTGCATTAAACTATGTAAAGCATCTACTTCATTTCCATAGACGTTGTCTCTGATTTTATTAATCGCTTCATCTCTATGCTCAACATAAAGCTCGGACATTAAATAGTCTAAGCATTCATCGACACTTTCTGAGTTAATAGACTTCATAGTGTCGGTAAGCCTTTGCCTAATAAATTCTGAAACTACGACTGTTTTTCTATTATTTTTTGATCGGTATTTATAGCTTCTATAGCGCGTTCTAAACACTTCAAGTTTGTCAGCGGCAATGTACAATTTTAGTAGTTTGAAGGCTTCTTTAGCAGTCTGAACTTCTTTTACCTGGCTCCATAACAAGTGGATATGTGAAGTCAGTGCTTCAGCAGAGTCTTTTTTAATAAAACTCTCTGACTTTAACTCACTCAGAAAAACAAGGATGTTTTTCCGGTACATTTGCCATTCATAGTCAATTTTATGGTGCTTAAGCATAGTTCCCAACAACAATGATATACATAAGTACTCTTCCTATAATAATGTGATGTATCACTAAATTACCATGATACATCATGTAACTGCCCTACTCTTTTCTTTTTGCTATTGATGGTTCGGAATAAACCATAGCGTACAGAGCCACTATTATTGCGCTTATCCTTGTTGAACTTGCTTACCACAAGGATAGCAACACAGTATGTGATTGATGTATCTTCATGCATCTAACATATTGTTTTAATTACATTTAACCGTATAGACACGGTAACCATATGGAAAGATCAGATTAAATAGATTTTTTAAAATATATAATTAGCAATGCTCAAAGATTTGGCTTTAAAGTGAAGCATAACTGCGACTAAGCTTGTGTCGAAACCAAAGCAATAAAAGCATGATGTATCATGAAAATGAATTTAGTTTGCTGATCAGAGAATTTTTTATTTGGGTGTAATTATTAGCTAGCTGTAGCATCAGTTCTGCAACTTTGAAAAATCACTACCCATAAACCTTTGTTAAATTTTGGCGCGACTTAGTGTTTTATAAACGATTCAAATCTATATGTCTCTTTTTACTGCACTTAGCTTGTTTTGGCTATCTGTAATGGTCACATCGATTTCAGATATATCATGGGCACCACGTTTTAATACATGGCTGCATCGATAATGAAGAAATAACAGCATGTCATCAGTATTAACGACAACTGTATCTAGAACGGTTTTTAGCTTAAGTACATTACCAGTTTTTAGTTTTACTGAGATGTTTGGTGCCGTAATGTCTGGTAAAGAAAACTTTAATTTTGACCACGGAGATGCATTGTAAACCTGTACCGGTTCATTACCTTGCAGATAGCCTTTAGCCATCAATTTTTTGGGTGACGCGTTAAAAAATAGCGGATTAAAATCAACGGGTAACTTTGGAGACCGATCATTGTCCCATTTTTTATCATATGTACCCGCTAACAAACGCCTAGGTAACCAATTTGGTGACGTAAAACCAAAACCAACAGGTGTTGGGCAATCTGTATAGTGTGTAATGAGATGGTTTGGATCTTCAATATTTGGTAAAGGTGCGTCTTCGATGCATGTGTTGCTATTTTTATGGTATCCCTTTCCTACAGGATTTTTTTGTTCAAATGGGTGACCGTGTTTTGATTCAACACTGGTATCAACTCCTCCAAATGCATTTTCATAAATTAATGGTACTTCTGTCACTATGTCAGGCTCGGACATGGTCATGCCTAAGGCATTTTTACGCCAAAATCTGTCACCAAAGATCTTCGCGGTTTGTATATAGTCCCCTACCCTGAAACCACAATCGAATTGTGTCATATTTTGATTTGGTGCTCGTGCGTTTGCGATTAAAACAATATCAGTATTCATTTTAAAAGGAGTGCATTCAGGTTCGTATTTATAACTGCTGGTTTCTGGATCACCATATAGTTCACCAGCAAGCACTGCGGCGACTTGCTCTTTCATTGGTATAACAGGACCAAATCTGTCAGGTTGAATTCTAAAAGCGGCTTTAACCAGGCCTACAAATAGAGGACGCATTTCTTCATCTTGAAGAAATAGTGCCTCAAAATGAAAAGATGTAGTGTTCGTTACTTTGGGGTGACCCATAAATCATTCCTATTACTTAATAGCCTCAGCATGGATTTATTGCTGCATATTCCCAGAGAAATACCACTCTCCTTGAGAATACTTTCCGTCGACTTGTGTTGCCCATTGGTAAAGCGCTTGAATAGATTTTTGCTGTACTTGAATACAATCTTTGGTAGATAAAAATAGTTTTGTTTTGTAACGGATAACTAACTCTTGGTATGACAACTCACGAATAACATTACCCCCAAAATCAGAATGTAAGGTTCTAACAAGAGAGACTGGGGATATTAACATTCCAAGTCTATAACGCTTACCACTAACATACTGTGAATAATTTTGATCCCACCAGTCTAGCCAAACTTCAAAAGAAGCAGATAGTTTCTCAACCTCTTCACCAAAAGCACGGCCATCAGTTCTTTGAGGCATAATGCCTTGATTGAAGGCTTCTACTTCATCTTCAAACAAGTCATCTTTGACCCAAATATCTTCTTGTAATACATTTTCTATCAAGCGAGCCCCTGTAATAATAAACAGAGCATTGGCAGCAAATTCAGCTAAAGCGTCATCTTTAAGTAGTTTTATTAACTCTGGTATAAACTCTGCTACTCCACCAACTGCCAAACAATGAATACTATTTTCATCCCAGCTTGCTGTTTCGTGCTTTGTTATTAATGCCGTGAAAAAAGCATTGCTAGCACCAGCAGCTATGCTCATCAAGGGCAACTCCTGATGTTTAACCTTAAGAATAGTCTGCTCAACTATGTGTTTTCGTCCTAAACGATACAATGAAAATACCGCAGTATCTTTTTGTTCTTCTGAACCATTAACCATAAAATGTGTTAATAGTTTATTGCTGTTTTTGTCAGGGAAATAACTACTGGCTTGAATAAAAGGAATGGGATCTACATCGTCAATAGTAAAAGTGCCATCGAAGATCTGCTCAAACTCAATGTTACTAGGTATTTTATCTAACTTGATCAGTACAGGTAAAAATAATGACAGTAGGTTTTGTTGTTCATTAAACTTATTTTGCAAAAATGAATCATGCCAACTGTCTGGCATACGATGTAATAAAGCTAACTGGATAGCTTGTTGTACCTCATGGTCCTGTAAATCAAATTCGTTTATTTTGCCTAAAAACTCGTCTCGTTGATCCACCAAGCAATAAAGACTTATCAAAGTGTAGATTGCACCTATATCCCCTTCCAAAGCCGTCTCTTGGGTAATTAATAATGCCCGTTCGCCACCAATAATTAATCCATCAAGATGAGCATCTAATCTAAGTTCTTCTGAATAATAGGCAAACCACGCTAAATCGGGATCAGTTAAAAACGCTAATCGTTGCTCATAAAGAAAAGATGCCTCTTCTACATGTTCCTCATAGAGTTCATTCACAAATTGGCGGTAGCTTGTAGCCATAATAATAAGTCTCTATTTAACTAATCAATATCCAATTAAAAGTAGCAACAATGGCGAATATAACGGAAATTCTCAGCCACGTTTTACGCGCTATTTTTTTTTCAGGTTTGTTTTTGGTCACAATAAACAAAATCATGAATATGGCGGAAACAACATACAATATTATAATGGCATTCATTGCTATTCTCCGGGGAATGGCGCTGTCATAGCCACCAAACTATTTGCGGGACAATACTGATAGTGTGTGGTTATGTTAATTCCGTGGATTTTGGCAAGGTTTATAAGCGCAACACCTTCAATATAGATCTTTCGTTGAGCAAGTACTTCTGGTGTATCCAACTGGCCACGTTTTTCATTTTTTTCTATTAACTCTTCCTGCTCGACAATAAGCTCTTCAAAAGCGTCTTCAAAATCGTTCAGATTTTTTTTCATAATCGCATTAATAACATTCACTCTGATACTTTCACCACTCAAGTCTTCATACCGAGTAATGAGTGTCTGTATCTGTGTATCATTTAGGTGTTGTGCAACCAAATGATATAACAGTTGTGCGTAACAATAGTCTTCTTCGTACTCCATCTGCTTTTCAAACTGAGGGGGGGAAAGTTGAGCTATTTCTTTAGCCAAATTAAGATCCTGAGCTGCCGCAGCGCAAAGAAAGCCTTGTATACGCCCTGAACACTGATGATAAACTTGGGTTTTACCGGCCTCTTTAAGTTCTGTTAAAAACCGTTTTCTTAATAAAGCGGCCCTTATTAAATTATGATAAAAACCATTACTATTTCCTTGCACCAAAAGTACTATGATGGCCAACGACTGAGTTTGATCAATTAGTTTATTAATCAAATCACCTTTTTCATGCTGCGGCATATCGGGGTTATCGAGACCTTGCATAAAAAATGCAATCTCATAAGAAAGCGCTTCACCTATCTGTTCAAAATCCATGTTATTACCTGATTGTTAATTGCTTAAATATTAATAACTATATTCAGAGGTTTCTTCCCACTCGATCCCAGTAAAACCATTATCATCTATCTCTTTTGCCAGTGTTTTGCTTACACAAGTGACATCGTATAAACCTTTAACTCTAAAAATTTGAATATCAGCTGGAATACTTTCATCAAGCAAAATTAAATTTTCAACCGTATCATACATTTCCGCATTCAAATCATCGACTTCCAACTCAGTTTGAGTTTTATCGATGGCATCAATGACTTCTGTGGAATGTAATAGGAAAGACTGTTCGATAACCCTGCTCTTATGATCCAACATATCTACGGGTATAAACTCTAGATTAGGGATATCTTTGCTTTCTAGATATGTTTTAAGCTTGGGGGATATTGGAATGACACTTTGAGTATTACCAAAACTATCCAGCATTAGGAGATCATTAGGATAGTCAGGATCAGCACTAAACTGAAGATTATTGGGCATATCATCCACAAAAGAAACGCCCGTTCTCAAAGCAAGTTTTTTCTTAATATTTAATAGTTTTTTAGGCACATAAGCATTAGGCACATCCTTGAAATTCCAAATGGTAAATCTGTCATTCATTATACTTTTTCTTCTTGGTTCTTCATTAACCCTTCGCCCGAAATCGCCCTATGAGAAAATGGTTCTTAATCCATGCTAATCCCTAATGGTTATCGCTAAATAATTAGTAACGATATTCTGAGGTTTCTTGCCAGTAAATCCCTGTAAAACCCTTATCATCAATCTCACTGGCAAGTGATTTGTTAATACAGGTTGCATTGTACAACCCCTTCACTCGAAAGATTTGAATATCGGCTGGAATACTTTCATCAAGCAAGACTAAGTTTTTAACTGAATTATACATTTCCTCATTTAGCTTATTCACTTTCAATTTAGTTTGAGTTTTATCGATGGCATCAATGACTTCTGTAGAATGCAATAGGAAATACTGAGCGATTACCCTGTCTTTATGATCCAACATATCTACGGGTATAAATTCAAGGTTCGGGATCTCTTTCTCTTCCAGAAACGCTTTTAGCTTGGGTGATATTGGGATAACACCCTGAGTATTACCAAAACTATCTAGCATAAGCAGATCATTAGGGTAATCAGGATCGGCACTAAACTGAAGGTTATTGGGCATATCATCAGCAAAAGAACGGCCCATCAAAAAAGGAAGTTTCTTCTCTACGTTCAATAATTTTTTGGGGACATAGGCGTTAGGTACGTCATCAAAGTTCCAGATAGTAAACCTGTCATTCATTATACTTTTTCTCCTCGGTTATTATTTATCATTTTGATTCCATCAACATTGCACGGGCAAGTCCTATAATTTTTTCTGCCATAGAGTCACTGACTTTACCCAATGGGAATGTCATCTCCGTTGGGCGTTCTGCCATAGAGAAGTTCTTATACCAATGATTGCTATTTGTATCTTTTTCTACCCCTTTCATTCCCCCTTTCCATGCTTCATGGGTACCCTTATATACTCTATCATTAGCTCGCTCTAGTAGGATTTCCTTCATATTTTCAGATAGGTCATCCAACGCATCTTTTATACTATTGATTTTGTCGGTTTGATGCATTTCTTGAGCCTCTTCGATATCTGCAACAATAGCTTCAAGACGCTGAATTATTTCCTGATTGTAACCTGATAATGCGTTTCTTCCTGTATGACTGTAGTTATGTTGCGGGATATCCTTAAAAGGCGGAGCTGTATCTTTTCTATCAGACAGCATATTCGACAATTTTTTACTAGTTTCTTCCGAAAGTTCAGATAATGCTTTATTTCCTACAGATTCTTTATTTTTAGACTTTATTTCATCTAAAACTTCACTTGAAATACCGACAAAGTTATCGGTATACCACATGATGGTGTGCCCCCACATGGGCATGGCGATCATATTATCCTTGGTGTTAATGCACCATTTAGTTCCAGAAATCACACTTGGACTTGAGTTGGCTTTTTCATCCCACCCAATAATAACCTCAGTTACACATGCTACTGGCAATACATGATGAGCTTCAAACGAGCGTTGATTTTTGCGCAAACTGTCAATTAACTTGGTCGAAGAATTCTTTCTTGCAAATTTTTGCGGGTATTTGTCCCAACCAGACGCCTCTCCTTCGCACATTTCTTTATAATTATTCCCACAGCCGCAAGCTTTCGCTGCTGCCACTGTGCAAAATTCATTAGTGGTGCTTCCTCGCCTGTGTTTATTGGACATTATTTTGCCTCTCATTTGTTAAGCCAACCGTAATCCCACTTCTCAAAACGCCATCTGCAGATGCCATTACATAAGCGTGGGATCTTGGCGCGTAACCTCTGTTAAATGCTTCACATATTAAGACAATGGCAATGGCACCATAGGCTGCATCTGTGTAACCAAATGAGGTAACTGGAAACCAAGTATCGCTAACTACAGTATGTGGTTTAGCTTTTGTCAAAAAATGTAAAGCGCCACCCCATTCAGCAGCTCTGGGCTCTTCACCGTTGTGATCCGACATGACCCATGCTTGAAAGATATTGTCTTTATCTGTTACGGGTAATAACCGGTTTAATATATTAGCTAACACTTTACCATCAGGTATTTGTGCTTTGAGTTGGCTTGTTGAATTTTTATCAATGATACATTGCTGGATGTTAGCTTGGGGTTTTAAACCAAGTTGGGCTACAGCCTTAGGCGTGCATACAGTAAATGCAGCCCCTGCTTCTCCGGGTTGTACACCAACAGGGTTGTCACTACTCTTTAATCGACTACAACCATGTAACCATTCAAGTTCTTTGATAGACACTAACGAATCTACTGCCACAATAATAGATAAAGAAGCTTGCTCTCTAACATCATTATCAGCCGCCTGGTTATTGCAATTAACTGCGTTAATACATTCTGATACACCTGTGCTTCCAGAAAAAAATATTTTTTTAATTTTTGGTACCACTGGCCAAGGTAAATCTTTAAAGCTCTTATTTATGGTGGAGTGATATAAAGTTTCATCTGGCTCTTCATTATCAAGCAAAGCTTCTAACTCAGACTCTTGTGCACTGGGTTCATCGGTTTGTAATGCAATACCTTGATTGGTTCTGTGAGGATGAGGTAATGAAAAATAGACATCTAAAGGGATGTTAATATTGTCCCGGTTTAGTTGTTCACAGATATCGGCCAGTGTTTTGGTTAATATAATGCCTAACCTCGCCTGATCTTGAAATCCTGAGGTAATAAATGGCAACGGATGAATAATGGCTTTTTCTATTTCATCCATCGCAGGCATACCTAATGGATAGTTGTCAGCCTCTTGGCTTCTTACCAGCCCTGCCCTAGCACCAGCAGCACTAGAGCGACAATCTAATCCCAGCGAGGTGTTTAACGCTGTGTGTAAGATAGCTAATACCTTCATAGTCTTAACTCAAAACCCTATTCATTATTTTATAATGGCTTGTTACAGATATCACATTCTTCTTTGATGATGGCAACACCAATAATAGGGCCCTGTAATACTGGAAATGGTGGTGTGTTTTTATCATTGTGCAACATTAAATCAAACGCTCTGGCTACGTTTTTACCTTCAAACTTCACATCAAATGAGAAATTAACGAACTCTGCTTTACCTTTGGTTTTACTCGATATAATGCCACCGCCAGCAGTCCCAGCTTCATCACCAGTACTGGTTTTGAAGTTCGAGTCTTTCACACAAACGGGATTGCCATCACATTTTACTTTTTTAGTCCCTTTGGCGGTATCAGAAGACATGGCTATGTTTGGATAAGGTATAGGGATAGGGCCGGCCGGTGTAGGCGTTTTACACACATCAGGAAAAGCAATAGTGATCCCATTACTTGCTTTATGCACTACAGACATAAAGTTAACACCTACACTAACGCTCATTAGATACTCCTAGTAATAAACATTTAATTGTCTTCTTTTAATCTAACGTTGTTATTTCAAACATTAGTTAACTTGTACGTTTGCGCCTTTTATTTTATTTGCGCCCGAAGATCGAGTGGTAATGTTTGTCCCTTTAATGGTCACCTTGCCATTTCGGGACAATGATAAAGAACTTTTTCCACATTTAAGTACCACTTCATTTTGTGCTTGTAGGTTGATCTTTTTCCCATCGACATGAAGAGAAGAAGTTAACACATCCCCTAATAGCCCTGACGATGACTGATGCTCAGGATCCAAAGTATCAGAAATAAACCCCATAATAATAGGTATGTCGCCCCCCATAAATAGGATGACGTTATTGCCTGATAGTAATAATGGATCATCTTTGATAGTAACTATAGCTTGAGCAACAACAGGTTTAATATGGCATGGGGAAGTAATCAAAGGCCTTTGTTGTTCATCCAACCCAATAAATTGACCAATAATAAGGTCACTAGTAGCTTCAAGCGGCAACGAATGTATTGCAGACAAATTAATTCTCCTTAAT
>TARA_R110002153_G_scaffold201220_1_pt1 | contig 14954 bp, 16 predicted proteins | sample TARA_R110002153 | Tara Oceans TARA_R110002153 (sample SAMEA4398193) | marine metagenome | biome: Polar Biome; feature: [SRF] surface water layer (ENVO:00010504); material: water (ENVO:00002006), including particulate matter (ENVO:01000060) such as... | depth 5 m
TCACACCCGAGCTGGTGCGTTTTTTTGAATTACAACTTTAAAAGCCAATTGAGTAACTTTAACAAATGAAAACATGGCAACAGATCGCCAAAGCCGTCGGAGTCACGCCTCAGACGCTTAGTAAGTGGCGCAAGACGCACACCGACTGTCCGAAGGAGAAAGACTCTGAGGCGTGGCTGCTGTGGTCTGCTCAATATGCGAGCAATCAAGAGAAAGGCGGCGGGCGCATCGCGGTGAATGGTCGAGAATACACTGCAGCAGACATCGCAGATCTCAAAGCAAAGCTGATCGCAGCACAAGAGCGCAGAGAGAACGCAATGGCTCAGATCCGCGAACTCGAGTTGCAGCAGAAGCGAGACAATTTGGTCCCAGAGTCAGAAGCGACCGAAGCGCTGATAAAGCTTTTGACTCCGTTGCGTCGCTTGCTTGATGCTTTGCCGCGACAGATCGCAGCGCAAGCCAATCCCGCCAATCCAAACATTGCAGAGCTGGCTGTTCGAAACGGACTTGACGACAGGGTCTTCTCTGAGATCGCAAAACTTTTCCCTGCCAAGTAGTCCAGCTATTAAGAAGCTGGTCGGTTTCAGTCGTGTTTAACCGTGACTCCACTTGGCAGGACCTGTTCTCTAGTTTACAAAATAAACATTTTAAATGGCGGCTCCAAACACACTTCAAATCAACGACGTTCGCTTGAGGCGAATGTTTCAGCGTCTCAGGCAGAAGACTGGCGCAAGCTACGGCGACGTCATCTCTGGAGTCACTCGCGACATTCTAGCTGGCGCAGCTAGAGGAACGAGATCAGAAGATCTCGAGGGCGTCAGCGAGTCTTTAAAGAAAATGCTTCGCCAGCCATTCAGAATCACTGGAGGCGGAAAAGTCGGAGTTACTAAAGGCGATAAAGTTTGGTATCAAGGAGCTGGATGGGGAAGTAAAAACTGGATACTCTGCAACAGTAGCGGACAACTCGAAGCTCCACAGGGTCGCGTCATGCGCTCTAACGGCACGATGTCCACGGTCAGCCCTAGCACTCGCGCAGCTATCGTCAGCGCCATGTCGGAAGTGCGGCAGACAGTAGACAGGCAAAGAACTTACGCCACTCGCACGATAGGACTCGGACGAGCATCTTGGGTCGAGATGATGCGACGATTACAGATGACAATCCCAGGCGGAACAAAGCTCGCGCAAGCGCAATCAGTGATTATTCCACTAGCAGTTCAAAGCGCCATTTCTGCGACAAAGCAAGGAACGAACACTGCTTTTACCATTCGACTAGAAAACAGAGTTCAATCTGCTTTAAACAATAATGCGCGAGGAATCGGAGCTTTCACTCGCACAATCAACAGAAACTCTCGAAACTTCGAGCGAAAGATCGGACAAGACTTGGACAAATACGTTCGCAGATTCTCGCGTCAGAATGGCTTCGAGGTCAGAGGCTCGATGCCATAATCTAAATTAACTGAATGCCAGAATTAATAAAAAGAGAAATCAATCGATTGTTCTCTCCAAGGCTTTTGAAATCTCCCGTCGCTTGGGCGCTCGACAATTGCACTCTGCGCGATAACGTCTCGGAGCTTCCTGGATCGCTCAAAATGTTTTCTTATGCAGAAGAGCCTCTGAACGCTTTGATCGATCCGACAGTTAGCAAGATCACTCTTTGCTGGGGATCTCAGTCGAGCAAGACCACCACAATGTATGCGGGGATTGGTTATCTCCTGAGCGAGTTTCCAAAGGACACGCTCTGGATCATGCCTTCAGCAGAGAACGCTCGAAACTTCTCGAAGGGTCGTTGGCTGCCTTTTATCGATGACTGCAAGCCTTTGAAGGCGCAATGTCCAATCAGTGCAGCGACTGGTCGAGTTGACTCAGACAAGATCACGAATATGCGACAAGAGTTCCTCTCATGCACTCTGACTTTCGCTGGAGCTGGATCTGAGAACAACGTCAAGTCTGCTCCCGTCGCGTATCTAGTTTTAGACGAGATCGATGAGATCGATCCAGACATTCGACTCGCAGCACTTGAGCGAATCAAAGGGCGTCGCGAATACAAGATCATCCAGACAAGCACTCCGAAAGACGAGATCGGAGGCATCTGGGAGGAGTTTCTCTACGGAGACCAGCGCAAATACTTTATGCCCTGCCCTCACTGCGACGAGTCGATCGAGTTCACTTGGCGACAAAAAGACAAGAAAGGAAACTCGCGCTACTCGATCACTTTTGACGAGAAAGCAAAGCTCGACGACGGCATCGACTTCGATCTTGTCGCGTCGTCTGCTGCTTATCTCTGTCCGTGCTGCGATGAAAAGATCCTGGACGCGCATAAGCCAACAATGATTAAGCAAGGAGAATGGATCGCGCAAAATGCAAACGCTCCAGCAAACCATAGAAGCTATCACTTAAACTCTCTCTATGCGCCTGCGATGACATTCGCAGCTCTGATGATCAATTGGCTGCAGATCAGCTCTTCGATGCATGGTCTCAAAAAGTTCGTACAAGGAAATCTCGCCGAGCCTTGGAAAGACGACTGGGCGAACCAAGAGCAAGCAGAAGCAAATGAACTTGAGCTTGACTATGCGCGAGGCGATCTTCGCGGCGATTATAGAATACTCGCAGCAGACACGCAGACAGACTCTTTCTGGTTCGTCGTTCGCGGCTTCGATCGCGACGGGACCAGCTATCTGATCGACTGCGGACAGGTCGCATCATTCGCAGAACTCGACAGCAAATTCGACCAACACTCATGCCATGTCGCAATCATTGACTGCGCAGGCGATCGGACTTCCGAAATCTATGAGGGAGTCTTTCGACGTCGCGGGAAATGGTTCGGCTCTCGTGGCTGGAAGAACCTACAGGGCGATCAGCCGTATCGATTGCAGATGAAAGATCCATTTACTGGAGACACAAAAGGACGAGGCGGTCGATCAAAGATTCGATACTTGCACGTAAATAAAAGCATATACGAAGAGGAACTCGCTCGCCTACGATCTAGACAGCTCTCGGGCTTCTTTACTTTTACAGACACGCCGAAGACGTACTATGATCAACTTTTCGCCACATATTGGACGAAAGAAGCAGATCGAAGCGGGCACATCAAAGTGGTCAAGAAACTGAAGCGCAGCAAGGGCGATCACTTGTGGGACTGCGAGATTCTCGCTCGCGCTCTCTCGAAGTTTATCGGCATCGCTCGAATCGACAGAGCAAGTATGCCGACAATGCTAGACCAGCCAGCTCCGAAAAAGAAGCGCGACGCATCGACTCGAAGCAGGAACTCCACGGGCTTCTGGTGAAAAAAAGTGAATTAGCTGTTGACGCTCTCAGATCTGTCGTTCAATTTGCATTTTTTAAGAGACCAACTGTCGTCTCTTGATGTGTCAGAGTGTGTGTGAGCCCTACTCGGAGGTGTCTGAGTAGGGCTTTTTCGCGTCTGCATATTGACAGCAGGGCGATAGGTAATGGCATCAACTACAACGACAGCACAATTTATCGCAATTCGAGACAAGCTGCTAACAGCGATTAGCAAGCTGTCAGAAGAGGGCGTCACATCTTACAGCATCGGAGATCAGAGCTTTAGTCTCGCGAACGTGGGCGACCTTCTCTCGCAGGTCGAGAGACTTGACAGAATGATTGCTCTTAAAGACAGAACTCTCGGAGGTTCTGGTCGAAATCGAATTACGCTGAAGAATTTCTAATGCTAAAAAACAAAAAGCCAAGTCGCCTGTCGTTCGCTGTAAAAAACTTTTGGAAAGCTTTTCAAGGCTACGACGCAGTAAAAAACACTCGCTATCGTGGCAAACGAGGAACTGATCCGATTCGCAGCGAAGAGATCGAGCTGTCGTCTTACGATCGCGATCGACTGATCTCGACTTGCTTGGAGTTTCGCAGAAACAATCCTGTTGTCGCCTCTCTTTCTAGACTTCGCAAAGCTGACATCGTCGGGCGAGGCTTAGTTCCTCAGCCTGCGACAGGTGACGACGAGACAGACTCTCGCATTCTTGAAGCGTGGACGAAGTTCGCAGAATCCCCCGAAGTGACTGGGATGATGGACATGCGCGAAATGCAACAGCAGATGATCGACTCGCTGCTTTTTTACGGAGACTGCGGTCTCATCGTAGGAAAAGAGAAAGTTCAATTCATTGACGGTTCGCGAATCGGAAACCCTAGCGGCGAAACAACAAACAGCGAAAGCTCTTCTTTTCAGAACGGAGTCGAGATCAACGAAGTTGGAAAGCCCATTTCCTATGCTGTCGGAAATCGAGTGTCCGGAACGCTTCGCGACTTTCGCTCAATCCCCGCTCGCGACTTTATACCGTTTTTGCGCAGAATCCGCCCCAATCAATATCGAGGCGTCCCAGAATTAGCGACAGTCATCAACACTCTGCAAGACTGCGACGAGTACGACCGCGTCGAGATGATGGCAGCAAAGGTCAGCGCGTCACTAGCTGTCGCAATTAAGCGAGAAAACTCTTACGAGTTCGAACTGCAGAACAGACTCGACGCAGACGATCAAGACTCTGGTGGCAATCTCGAAGAGTTCCAGCCCGGTCGCTTTCATTATCTAGAGCCGGGAGAAGACATCAGCGTCATTGGCAGCAACGGGCGCCCGAACGTAGACGGAATCCAGTGGGTCAGCTATTTACTGCGCAAAGTAGGCAGCGCAGTCGGAATTCCATTAGAGTTTCTTTTGATGGAAATCGGCGGCAGTTCTTTCTCTGCTTCTCAAGGCGTGGTCTTGCAATATCAGCAAACCGTCGAGAGCTATCAGTCAGACTTGATTCGCATCATGTCGCGTCTGTATCGTCGCTGGCTCTCTCAGCAGATCGCGCTTGATAAGATAGACGTCTCGAACGCGAAAGACGCTCTGTCGGTTCGCTGGCAGCGCCCAGCGTTTCGCTGGATCAATCGCACTGCACAAGTTAAAGCAGACATGGAATATTTCAGAGCTGGCGCGATGTCGCTTGACGATATCACGGCTCCCTTCGGCTACACTGCAGAAGAGGTTCTGCTGCGCAAAGCGCAGAACATCAAAAAAGCAAAGCAGATCGCGAAGGACTCTGGGCTCAATTGGCAAGACTTGATCAATCCATTCCCAACGTCTATCAGCGCGAGCTATGCTGACGTCATGAAAGACGACGACGACGAAAAAGAAAAGAGCGACTCAAGCACAGATGCGAGCGAATCAAAGGGCAAAGAAAGTGAACTGGATTACGGATCGTTGAAATCTTACGCTGACTCTTACGGCGTAGCAGTTCGAGCTGGCACGATCACGCCGCAACGAGCAGACGAAACAGAGTTCCGACGAATCGCTGGACTTCCTGAATTAAGCTCCGAAGTTTATGACGCATGGGATCAAGACGGAGGATATAGACGAGCCATTACAGTCAAGTCTGGAGTCGAGTCAGAGTCTGCGAATCAAATCTCTGAAGCTGAAGCAACACAAGCAGAGCAAGAAACAGGAGAGCGACCAGAGGACGAAATTTAAAACACACTTGAAAAATAAAATGAATAACAACTTAAAATTCGGAGTATCAAAGCTGTCAGAGTCGAAGATCGACAAAGACTCTGGAACTATGCTCGGCGTCTCCCTAATCTCAGTGGGCCCAGCTCTTGGGCACGACCTATTCGTCGACCAGACTTCGCTTGAGACTATCATTGACAAACTAGAAGCAGAGCGCCTGCCTGCTTACATAACGCACAATGGCGCAATCTTCGACGATCGCTTGACGAGAGAGATCGGAATCTTTGAAAATTTCAGAGTCGAAGAAGATCGACTGATCGCTGACTTTGAAGCCTTCGAATCTTTTCGCGATGACGACTCGCGCAAGTTCAATCGCTTGTTTGAGCTGGCCGAGAAAATGCCAGAACGTTTTGGCCTATCGATCGTCTTCTCAGCAGACACAGTCTGGGCGACTGAAGACGGAGACGTCGATACGCTAGAGCGACCAGACGATGCTCTCTTTGATTTTCCTTCTGTTCGAGTCGATTCTGTTTCTAGCGCCGATTTCGTTGACAGTCCAGCAGCAAACGAAAGAGGACTCTTCTCTATTATTGACAAAAAACCCAACAGCAAGATGACAAAACAAGAACTATCCGAAATTAACAAAGTCCTTGAAGACGAGAAAATGGAACTCGAAAGCAAGATTCACCAACTCTCGATCGACAAGACAACAGCAGAGGCAGAGCTAGAAAGCTCCCAAGCTGCGGTCGAAGAATCACTCGACGAGACAAGCGAACTCAAAGAAGAGATCGAAATCAAATCCGCAGAGCTTGAAGAAATGAAAGCAAAACTCGCAGAAATGGAAGGCGAAATCTCAGAGAAAGACGAAGAGCTTGTCGAGAAAGACGAAGAGCTTGTCGAGAAAGCAACCGCAGAAGAAAGCCTGCAAGCTGAAGCAACCAAGCTCAGCGTTCGCGTCGCAACTCTTGAAAAATTAATTGAAGGATCCGACATGGTCGCAGCTTCCACCGAAGCTGATGATCTCTACGAGCCAAGCAAATCGAATCGCTCGAAAGTCATTTCTGAATTTGCCAAAGAAAAAGGCATCTCCGAATACTCTGCAACTCTTCGCCTCAGCAAAGAGCGTCCAGAACTTTTTAAAATCTAACTCACAAAAATAAAAAATTATGTCAGCAACAACAGTACAAAACAACACTCGCACCTTCGTAGCAGGAGAAGCTCTTGACGCTTATTTGCTCGTAGAGGTTCAATCCGACGGCACCGTCGATAAATCTGCAGGCACAGCAGGAGAGCTTGTAATTGGCTTTACTGCAGCTCCAGCAGCAAGTGGTCAAGCAGCCTCGATCTCTCTCGTCAATGGCGGAGGCACTAGCTATGGCGTAGCTTCCGAAGCATTTGCAATCGGAGACAAAGTTTACAGCGGCGCAGACGGCAAGCTGGTCACAGCAGTTACTGGCGCACTAGTCGGAATTACTCTCACAACAGCAACCACAGATGGCGACGTCATCGAAGTAGCTGCCATTTAATCATTTTAAAAACATAAAATATGAGCTTTTACACTTCAGCATCCTTTAATCCAATCCTCTCTGAGGCTCTCAACAAAATCGGTGAGAATCGTTTTGTCGGCACTCAGATTCTTCCGGTTCGCGATGTCGCAACCAAAACAGGCCAATATCCTGTATTCGGCGACGATCAATTCGATCTGAACGCATCGAAGGAACGCGCCGCTGGTTCGTCTTTCGCTCGTCGCGATTTCGCTTACGGTCAGCAAGACTTCTCTTGCAAGCAGTACGCACTCGAGGGTCTCCTTCCTGACGAAGACGCAACACAAGCAAGCGACGACGGCATCAGCGATGCTGCTGGCGCAATCGCTCAAAAGCTTCAGCGCGATCTAATGGTCGGCCATGAACTGCGCGTTGCTTCTGTAATGAACGCAGCAGGCTTTAACGCTACTGCTCAAACAGGCGGCGCAATGTCTGCAGCAGGCGCAAAGCCAATCAGCTCGATTCAAAATGCTGTCGAGCGCTTGCAAGGAAATGGTTTCTACGACGACCTTGCCTTGATTATCGAAGTTAGTCTGTTTAACGAAATGTTGAACACTACAGACGTCCGCGGAATCTTCAACGGCAATGGTCAGTACACAGATCGCCAAGTCATTCTCGACGCTCTCGGCGTGAATCAAATCATCATCTGCCCAACTCGCTACAACAGCGCAGCGAAGGGCAAAGCAGCAGCTCGCTCCAAGATCTGGTCGACTGACTCTTACTTCGTTGGACAAGTCGCAGGCGGCGACTTCGCAAATGGCGGCTTCGGTCGTACTCTTGCTTATTCTCCAGACGGTGGCGTGTTCACTGCTGAGACTTATCGCGATGAGCCAATCAAGAGCGACGTTCTGCGAGTTCTCAACAGCGTAGATGAGGCAATCATCAACCCGAACGCAGCAGAGAAGATCACAACAGCGTAGTTTTTCTCCTACCCCTAAAGCAGAAAGCTCTCTCGATTCGTCGAGAGAGCTTTTTTGTGTCTTGAGAGAAAGTGAAGAAATAGTGAAAATAGGCATTGACGTCCTATATTCCGTAGTTCTTACTCTGTCATATCGAAGCGATTCACGCTCAGAACACACACACGAAAAACACACACGACATGAAAAAAGCAGATATCAAATACGTAACAATGATTAACGGCGACGACGGATGGACAACAGTTCACGCCTATTCTTCGATTAAGAATGCGAAAACAAAAGCTCTCGATTATGTTAAATCTTTTGAGTTCGATAACTTGGCTGAATACGGACGCGAAGTTTCCGATTTCGGAGTAGTGTTATCAGTGATGAGCCTTAAGCAGTTCGAGGAGCGTTGCGCGTTTAATCTCATCCCAGAATACGAACTCTGCATGGGATATTAATTTAAAGCAATGCTGGGGAGCATCGCAAAACGTTAAAAGCTCTCTCGAGAAATCGAGAGAGCTTTTTTGTGTCTAAAAAGAAAGTGAAGAAATAGTGAAAATAGGCATTGACGCTATCAGATCTGTAGTTCTTTATCTGTCATATCGAAGCGATTAACGCTTCGAACACACACACAAAAAACACACATGAAACCAATACTTACTATCGAAAGGAAAATGATCGGATATTCTATTTCCAAAAAATGGCTGGATGGTTCAGAAAAATATCTTTCTGCCGACGAAGGTGAAGGTCGTGGCATTAATACTCTTACTGGCTCATTTGATCGTTTTTATGACAATGAAGTTGCTGATGAATCATGCGAAATAAATGCTGATGGCTATTGGAAAAACTACGAAGGCGCACAAATCAGAAAGATGATTTTACAATCAGCAATTCATCAAGCAAAGGTTTTCTTGGCGGACGGCCAGTATCCAGCGACGCTTGAATATATCAAAAAAAACTTCTAATCTATAAAGTAATTTATAAGCTCTCAGCCCTTACGCTGAGAGCTTTTCTGTGTTTACATTACGCGCTTTATTAAATGAGCCTCTCTGAACTTATAACAAGCAACTTGAACTTTGCGATCGAGCAAATCGCGACGTCACTCACTGCAGTTTCGCCAACTAATAATGAAGTCTACATAGCGAGCAAGCAGAACGTCTCTGGAGGCTTTTCAATCTTCGATGATGGACGAGAAGAAACGGTCGAAACAAATTTTTATATCAATAAGGCTCAGCATTCAATCTTGCCCAGTAAGGGCATGATCTTGACAGACGGCGTAAAAAATTACAAAGTTGTTTCAACTTTCACCGACTCTGTAAATGTTACACTCAAAATCGAATGCTCCGCGCAGTACGCCTCAAACTAGACTGATTCTCTACATGATCGGGCATTCCCCCGACTCGCACTATCTGCGACGCTTGCTGTCTCAAGTATCTCAGACAATAGACTCAGTCTGCTTTGTAAATACAGACGACAGCGACGACTGCTTGCAAGTTCTCGAAGAAAGTGGCTGCGCCTTTGAGATAGAAAATCACATATTCAAATCTAGAGCTGATTTCGATTTTTCTCTTGTTAGAAACAAAGCTCGCGAAATGGCAGCTAAACACGATGGATGGGCAATGTGGCTGGACTGCGACGATGAGATCGCGAGTTGCAACAAACTAATTGCAGCGATAGACTCACATCAATCTGACGTCTACGGCATGCGCTACGACGTCGGAGCGCAGTCTCAAAATCTTATAAAAATAAGAGTACACAGAGCGAAAGACTGGCGCTGGGTTAACAAAGTTCACGAGGAGCTGATGCCAGTAAATGGGAGCATCAATGACAAGAAAATATCTTTGCTCCAAGATGTCTTCGTCAAGCATTCGCCAGACGATGACAAGAGCAACCACGAATTCCATATTGAGCTATTGAAGAAAAGCAGTGACGGAGCAGCGAGTGATTTCTGCTACATAGCAAAAGAGCATTTCAATCTAGGTCGATTTAAAGAGGCGATTCCGTGGATCAAAAAAACTTTAGCAATTCACGACGTAGGCATCGAGATTTATAATTGCTGGATGATGCTTGGTGTCTCATACTCTAAAACAGAAGAAAACGAGAAAGCAGAGTCTGCTTTTCTGTCTGGGCTACGCGCTCGACCGCAACGTCGCGAGGCGTATTATTATATGAGCGAGATATGCGGCAGAAAGGGCGGCAGCTCTATTGCCAAAGGTCTAGCATACATTAGAGCCGCAAACGCTCAGGATGACGTCTCAGAGCCTCTGCAGAACGGAACAATCTACAATCTCAACTGCTACAAGCTGCAAGCTCGCTATCTTCAAAGCGCAGGCGATCATGTCGCAGCTCTCGAGACAATTAATCGAGTAGAGAAAAAAGACGACGAATGCTTCGTCATCGAGTCAGAGTGCAAGTCGAATATGAAGAATTAACAACAGCGCTATTGTTAGATGCCCACAGATCTAACAACTCTCCTCGATTTCGAGACCAATGTAGAAACTGCTGCAAAGATTTTTCTTTCTACTGCAACAGGTCTCCAAGCGTCGAGTCTCTATGCAACTCTAGATCAAGACAATTTAGTCCTGCCTAGAATTTCCGTATCTTTTGAGAGTTCGGGAGCCATTGATCCCGTGGACGTCAAAAGCATCAGCAGCGATCAATTAGAATATAGAAAATATTCTGGCAACTTTTCAATCCAAGTCGTCAGCGATGCGAGCATGGATGACACGCAAGCAGAACACCGAACCCTTCGCGCTCAAGTTCGAGCTGCTATGCTGTTGAACGCTGAGAACTGGACAGCAACTGACGGGCTAGGAGAAGGCGTTCTGCCGTATTACGACGTCAATTATATGCGCCCCGTCGGAACTGAATACGTCGTCGAAGGAGATCTCGCAATCTCTAGTCTGAGTTACGAAATGAATTTAACGATCAGAAATGATCAATTCCCCGATTAATTGACAAAAAAATCTTTATTGAACCCTAACCCAATTTTAAACTAATGGCTATTACACAAGACGGATCTCAAGAATTTGGCATCCAAACCCCAACTATCGAAGGCTTTATTGTTGAAAGTTTCTCGAAATCATTCTCCTCCAATCGAGTCGATCTCGACGACGGAAACGGCGAGCCTCTTGGCAGCGTCACAATTCCAGGTCGCGTCGAAGTCTCTCTGACAGTTCAAGTGGGAAGCGGAAACACCACCCCGACGATTGGTCAGGAAGTTGTTTATAATACCGAAAATATTATCATCACAGATGTCTCCGTGGACGAATCGTCCGCAGACTATACTCGCTTGAGCCTTAGCGGATATATTAAAATTAATCCGTAGCGCAAATGGCTTGGACGGCAGTCAGTTTCGACGAAGCCGCAAAGGCTCGAATCAGCGCGGCGGCTCATCTAGAATGCAGTCATCGCCTCGAGTCTTACGTTCTGAAGTCTCACGACTTAGGGTGGTGCAATGTGCGAGCGATAACTCCTCGCGATTGCATCATCTTTGAGATTGACGACAACAAGCTTTTTTCTAGCAAAGGTGAGAAAGCGACAGTGGATGACTACATTCACTTCGCTTTCATTTTAAAGACGAATGATTTGACTGGAAAAAAGTTCGTCAAAAACGCTGCTTTAAATTTTAAAAAGAACTTGTGGTCGATCGACAAAACAAAAGATTTTATCAATCTGAGTTTCGTTGATTGCCCCAAGTCAGAAAGCAAGCAGGGCGAGTCAGTGAACACTGGAGTCTGGCTCGCTTCTTTAGTTGACTGTTTGGCTTCTGAATACGGTTGGGGCATTGATCAAATTCTGGACACTCCGATCAAAATCTTATTTCTGCAAATGCAGCAGATCTATTGCCGAAGACTAGGAAAGAAAAACTACATCCGAAACCCTATCACGCAAATAGCGAGAGCCTCCGAACTTAGAAAAGCAATGTCGAATGCCTAATTTTTCACTATCAGCAACCCTTGGCCTTAACTCTGCAGCCTTCCAAACTGGAATGGCTGCTGCTACTGCTTCGACGACAGGGCTCAGAAGTAGTCTCGCTGGACTGTCTGGTCCTTTAGCTGCTCTTGGATTCATTGGAGCTGCTCGTCGTGCTGTTAATTTAGGATCGAAAATCTCAGATTTAGGCATTCAGCTAAACATTGGAACAACAGAGCTTCAAGTTCTCATGCGAGCGACTCAAGAAGCTGGCGTCGGTCAAAACTCTCTAGCTCGAGCGCTTCGAAATGTGCAGATCAGGACGCAAGAAGCTATTCTCGGAAACGCTTCCTATGGCGACGCTTTCGATCGTCTTGGAATAAATGTCGAAGCGTTTGCCGATCTTGAAACACACGAAAAATTTATAGCAATTTCACAAGCTGTCCAAGCAGCTGGGTATAGTCAAGAAGCCTACGCCTCCTCAGCTCGAATTTTAGGCGAACGAGCGGGCCCAGAGCTTGCGGAAGTCTTGAGAACTATCGCAGAAGATGGTTGGGATCCAACTGCAGAAGCTGCTGCGAATGCTGGTCAAATCATGGGCGAAGACGTCGTGGGAGAAATGGACTCTCTAGCCGATACGATTGAAGATTTAAACACACAGGTAACAATTTTAACCGCCAACACTTTAACTCCGTTAATAGACATTCTGACTCTGGTCTCCAACGGGTGGGGACTTATTAAAGATTCAATCGTCGCAGCATTTCAACAGGCAGGAACTTTCGGAGAGTTCGTTGGCGATCTCATCAGCATGGCTCTCGAGCCGCTAATGGATGCAACTTTTGCAGTGGGGCAAGGCTTTGAAGCGCTAGGCCTAGCTATGTCGGGCGACATAAGAGGCGCTAGAGTGCAGTTCGAATCAATGAAAGACTCCATGAGATCGGGATTTGACGAATTAACGAATATGCCAGAAGACTTTTCGGCAGCTTGGGCGGCTTATAACGAAGAAACAGAACGGACAAACGATGAATGGGAAACCAAAACTCTAGACCGAGCAGACGCTGTGGAAGAAGCTTTCGACGGACTTTTCGAAAGCATGGGCATCGGTTCTGCTGAGGCAACAGACGATCTCTCTGGGATCGATGATGGAGCAGCAGACGCTGCCTCTGGAGCAAAGCCTCCTCTGCAAGGGATAATCGACAAAGTTTTTCAGATTGCTACACAAGCAAGACTGACGAAAGAAGAGATCGAAGAATTAAACGAGATCAGATTTAATGAGCTGACAGAGGAACTTAACGATGTAGAAGGAAGTATCACTTCTTTAAGCGATGAAATTTTAGCGACAAAACAAAGCATTCTCGACTTAAACTCAGATAATCTGGATGGACTGCTAGAAACTTTCGGAGTTACTGCCGAACAATTAGGCGACGAACTAGAAAATCAAATCTCAGCGGCTGGCGCAGACGGCGCAGACTTGAGCGCAGAAGAGCTGCAGAGAGCCTATCAAACTGCGATTGCTAATATTAGACAAGATATGCGCGAAGAGCTTGGAGACAATGCAGACTTCTCTAATACCATGCCAAGCGAGTCCGAGCTGCAGTCTATCATTGGCTTGATGGGAACCGTAGCGGATCAATCCTCTGCACTCGCTCAAGCTCCAGACACAGTCGCCTCTCTAACGTCAGAGCTGGGCGGAATGGTCAGTGAACTTGGAACACTAGAAGAAACCGCTTTGGGTCTTGAATCAGAAATCGGCGGTCTAGACGAATCCATGGGTTCAGCTTCAACAGCTCTCGACGATCAAGCGCAAGCAATTGAAGAGATCGAAATCCCAGAAACTTTAGGGGAATTAATAGACGGCGAACTTGACGGGATTGACTTCTCTGAAGTCACGACAGAAATACAAACGACAAACGATAAGCTTGATGAAATTAACACCACTTTGGGCGGAGTATTTGTTAATCAATAATTTTTTATTATGAGCTTGAAATACGATCTCCCAAAGTCCTTTTACGGCGCAGCCACTTTGTTGGATGCCAACTACAGCTTTTCGTTGCTAGATGAGAACGTGCCCAGCTCAAAAATTTTCAGTGAGCTATACGTCACAAAAAAGGGCGATTATGATTTTCTGAAAATCGGAACTCGCTCAGATTATCACAACAGCGCTTATTTATATACAGAGACAGGCTTTAAAGATATAGGCGGCGGACTGATGACATTCGAAAGGAGATATGCGAGGATTCCAGACTCCAGCTTTGCCGTTGAATCTATAAGCGTTCCAGTTGGCAGAGTTTACGTTTACGGAAGCGCGACTTACACGCAGGGCTTGAAAAGTGTAATTGGAGCCAAGCTCTCGTCTGGGAGCTCTTATCTGAATATAGACGGTGAACTCAGGCAAGTATATATATACCAATCGACAAACGAAAATCTTCCCGTTCAAGTCACGACAAAATATTATGCAGCAGACATTGACGGCACGCAAGACGGCGGAGTGTCATTTGGAAATAGCACTATGCTCGCGACATTTCTTCCAGAAGAAGAGAGAGAGGCGGTCAGTCTTACATTTAGCTATTGGGGCAACAGTGGAGCCGTCTACACTTACAGAGTAAGGGGATCTCTATTTCCGTTTGGAACTCTCGTGAAGAGAGAGCCCGCTGGTCGTTATGCTGGAAACATATATGCATATAAAGAATATGCTCTTCAAAATGATTTGGCGGTTAATATGGGCCGCGCCGCTTTAGATTAATACAGAAACAAAATGCCTACAATAACCGAACTCACAGCAGGATCCACACCAACACTTCTTCAAGCAGAAAAGGGAAACGAGCTGATTAAATACATCAACGGGCTTATGTCTTCTGACGCCGAAGCTCCAATGCTTGTCGATGTCGATTCAGAGGGAAAAATTTCAATCAGTCTAGACACAGGATCTTCGCTAGAGCTTGATTATGTTGCCGCCGACAATACAGCAGCAACAGCTAGCTTTTTAACCACTGCCACTTTTTCAGCTCCTGCTGCATAATGGCTATACTACGAGCAGGGCCGTGGTGGTCGGAAAACGGTCGTCCAATGAATCCAGTCAGTCCAGTGACAGGTCCAGGTGGACAACCAGTAAACATTGCTAAAGGTGATTGGCCAAATCAA
>TARA_R110002153_G_scaffold196254_2_pt1 | contig 14946 bp, 19 predicted proteins | sample TARA_R110002153 | Tara Oceans TARA_R110002153 (sample SAMEA4398193) | marine metagenome | biome: Polar Biome; feature: [SRF] surface water layer (ENVO:00010504); material: water (ENVO:00002006), including particulate matter (ENVO:01000060) such as... | depth 5 m
TGCAAACCACAGATGCTTAATTTGATCAACCTTCACGTCCCTTGTTAAAGGAAAAACTATTCTAAACTTTGGTTTTTCCTTTGTCGATGATGCAGAACTATAGCAAACGAATTGATGCCCTTTAAATGCTTCAATAGTATTTTCAAAACTATCATCATAGTCATCAATGTCCATAGCCAACCAACTTGCCCATGATACGACATTTCGATTTGCACGCGTTGTATCGGGCTTGTATATGGCAGGTGTGATAAGAGGAGAACCATCCTTTCTTTCTCCCCTTTTCGGTTTGTAACCTGGCTGCTTGCTTAACGAGTACAACAAATTTTCAAACCCCTTCCATGTAGAAAAGGTCATATTACGATGCGTTTTATTGTCAAAAATGCTATTAAATAATGTTAGATTATAGCTCATTTAATTTTCCGTGATTTCCTTCATGACTCGGAGGTTGCCAATCATAGCCGTGTGTTTCTTTCGTTGGTTTAATTAAATCAGGAAGTCCCATCTTATTAGGACGAGATTCTTTAATTCCAACCTTTTTTGTCATATTAGCATTGTGCACTTCACTCCAAGCCGCGTAGGCGTTTACTCCAAACGCGTCGAGTGTGCCGATTGCTACGACACAAAGATCAATTAAACCATCAACTACTTCTTCAGCATCTTTTTCTTTAGCTGCTTTTTTTGTTTCGTTCAATTCCTCTTCAAGAAACTTAATTCTAAAATTTAGAAATTCGTTTAATTGCTCAGGAGTGAGCTTTTCAATTGCTTTGTTCACACCAAACTTTGTGTGCATATCATAGATGTCTTTAACCCAGGTTTGCGAATTCATATTATTGTTGTTGTTGTTGTTCTTAAAAGAAAAAGTCTTGTAGATCTGCTTGAGGTTCAGATTTCCAGCCGATCGCATTCAAAATAATTTCGATTGGCGCAAGGAATGTCTTTTCAAATTGGAGATCGTAGTTGATATAATTATGAAGTTCAAGATCTTCAGGTAAATGGCCAGGAAACGCAATAACGTTTTCTTGAATCGCATTCGGCACCATAAGATAAATGAACTTAATCTTATCGCCGTTTTGAATAATTTCATACTTTTTCTCAAGACCTTTATTGCGAATTTGGCGATTGTAAAGTAGTGAACCACGCACATGAATTGGTGTGCCCTTCTCGTAAATTGTTGAGGCAGAGGCCCATTTCGATATATTTGTTACGCCTCGAGGAAAGGCTACTTCGTCAGGTGAAAGAGATTTGAAATGTTCTTTAAAGAGTTTAATTGCTTCTTGCGTTTTTTCTTCGTCGCCGTTAACAATGATTTTAAACATTTCCTTCATTGCTGTGCGGCAAACCTGCGGTGTTGAAGACTTAACTGCCTCAATGCCTGTGACTTTGATTTTTGGTTCAGCATATTGGACACCCTCATTATTGTGGACATTGAGAATATAGCGTTTCTTAGCAGTCCATACTCCGCGATCAGCAATTGCCTCGCGTTTCATAACCATACGATTTGTATAAGCGTTGCTTTCTTTTGCAAATTTATCAAACGCTTTATCGAGCATAGGTTCAATTGCCTTACTTCCAAATTCATCAAGAAAGGAAACAGGATTGCCAGGTTTGAATTTATCGATAACGTCCTTTACGCCGATGTAAAGCGAATCGGTGTCCATTGCAATTACGCGATCTTTAGACTCGCCAATGAATTCATCAAGGTAATTATTGACGTTTGTTTCAGCATATTTAATAACTTCTTGGCCAGTGAGAGTAATAGCAGATGCAATACGAAGATCGAAGTAACGAAAATATTTGTTACCCATAGCACCGTAAAGAGAGTTCATTAGAATTTTAATCGCTGTCTGAAGAGTTTCGAGACGAGCGACCTGCGCAGTAGTTGCAATGTGTTCGTTTCGCTGGCGTTTCGAAATCGTTTCAAGCTTTGTTTTAGCCTCAAGCATTTCTTTCTTTACGATGACACGTTTATCGTATAGTTCCTCGACAATTTCTGGAATGATGCCCTTTTTCGCCTTTGTAAAAACGGCACCATTCGAAGCAGTTGCACCTTCTGCACCTGACATGGTGAGAAGAGTTTCGGGCGACATATTATATTGAACAATGATGTTCGGATAAAGCGAGTTAAGGTCAAAGGACATCACCCAATCATGCATCCCAACTTGAGGATCTTTGACATAGCCACCTGGAAACGCTGTAGTCGTTTTATCTTCGGACGGTGGAATAGCAATCTTAGAACGTGCTAGTCGCCGAAAAATAATAGAATCCCAAATCGCAGTGGTGCCAAGCGTGTCTTGATAATTTACACCACCGAGATACGCCATTGTCATGACAAGTGTGATAAGGCCAAGCTTTTCTTCCATACGTTCAATAAGTTCAACATCTTTAATGTTGTAATCAATAAACATCTGGTAATCTGCGTCATACAAATCGCGGAGTGTACCAATTTCGGAATAGTCAAGTTTCTTTTCATCCAAGACTACACTAGAAATGTGATTAAGAGAATACGATTCTTGATTGCCATACGTATATGCAAACTTTTTGAAGAGTTCCATATAGTCAAGGTGCTGAATTCCCATGATGTCAAAGGTTGTTCGAACCATTCCTTGAACACGAATGTCCTTACGCTCAATTTTGCGCCAAGGAGACATATTACGAACGCATTCTTCACCAAGAAGAAACACCATTCTAGAAATCATATAAGGAATATCGAAAAAGCGAGTGTTCCAACCTGTGATGATGTCAGGCGTATTATCAGGCGCCGACCAATAATCAATAAATGCCTGAAGCAATGATTGCTCATCAGTGAACTGACGATATTCAATCTTTAGGTGTTTTAGTTGCGTCTTTTCCTCATCGTAACCCTTTAACCCCCACACACGATACGTATCATCCTTTGAGCTTTTGTATGCGATGCTGAGTATCGCATTAATCGGATTATCGATTTCTGGAAAACCGGACGACCCAAACTCGGTTTCTATATCAATCGATGCTATGTCAATAAGGCGACGATCATAAGGAATTTCATTAGGAAACTGTCCTTGAATGAAGGCAGGAATATGGCGATTATTGCCATAAATCTTATAATCTGGAACATCCTTATACGTCTTTTGAAAGTCCCTAAGTTCTCGCATTGTGCTGAACTGCAAAGGCTCGACGGGCACACCATCAAGGGATTTCCATGTAGTGTTCGGTTTATCAGATTTGAGATAAACCGTGGGTTTGTACTTAATACGATGCGAAACCTTTTTTCCGTTATCGTCGTATCCTCGATAAAGTAGGTTATTTGCCAGTCGCTCGACTGAAGTGTAGAATCCTCCTAGAAACATAGGGTATTCTACCATATAATGGGAAAATTGTACACCTTAAAACTTAATAAAAAAACCCCCCGAATTTCGCTTAGATCAGAGGCGCGGGGGGTTTGGCAATTGATGTTTTTCTATTCAGTCAAGAGTTGTGCCTCTGAATTAATAGAGAAGTTTTTTGGCTTTTTCTCTTCTGGAATATTCTTTTCGAGATTGTGAGTTTTGAATGCATCCAAGACAGCGTTTATGGCAGCCGACTCAGTAGCGCCGATGGCTGAAATTCCCAGAAGAGTGAATGAAGCCACCCAGACTTTGCCCATCTGTGCAACTTCAAGAGATAATTGGCGACGATTGCTCATAGAAAATTTGAATCGAGGGAGAACTAAGTTTGTTTTTCTATTCAGTCAAGAGTTGTGCCTCTGAATTAATAGAGAAGTTTTTTGGCTTTTTCTCTTCTGGAATATTCTTTTCGAGATACACAGAGAGAATACCATCAACAAGAGCTACTTCTTGTACTTCGATAAATTCACCGAGTGTGAACTTCTTATCGAATTTACGTGTTGCAATACCCTTATGGATATATTCTTTATCACCATTTAGATCAACATCTTTAGATGCAATAGTGAGAATATTCTGATCTTGCTTAACTGTAAGATCTTTCTCACTGAAACCTGCAACAGCGATTGCGATTTCGAATTGGTTATCATCATGTCTCACTATATTGTGAGGTGGATATCCAGATGGTTGTGTGCTTTGTTTTTCGAGTCTATCAAATATAGAATCGAAACCGATAGTCCAGGTTTGACCTGGCCATGCATGTGTTTTGCTTGTCATTTTTTTTGTTCCTCCTATTAGGCAGGGTTATATGTTGTGAGACCCCGAAGGCATCTCATTTAAAGTAGCAACGTGCTACCTTAAAATATTATTTATACGCTTTTAACGTTACCAATTGAATATTTTGGTTGAAGATTCCAATTCCCTTTATCTCGATGTGGGATAACCTTTATTGTTTTAAGAGATGTCGTTGGAGTTGCGTCTTCGGGTTTACAAATTTCCAATAGTCCCCAATCCGATAAAAGAGTCGTGATTGTGTTTCTTCGTGCTAAATCGTCTAAAGTCAAAGTTGATGTTTTACCATCAAGCAAAAAGAGTTCTTTAAAGTGCACAATAAAGTAACGGCCTTGTTTATGCAAAATATGACAGCTTTGGAAAAGTGTCGGCATATTCTGCTCTTTAATCGAAGAAACACCAATACGTGTTAGCGTTTCTTTTATTTTCAAGAAATCGTCAGGCTCATTCAATAAAATCTCTAGCATTTTTGCTGGAGACCATTCTATAGTTTCATCATTCATAAAATTATATTTATAAAGATGTATGCTTACACCTTATGCCCTTTTTAAACCGCCAGAATTGTGCTTTTTTCTTAGTTTGCGCAACTCTTCTTCTGTAAAAACGGGGTAATGCATTTCAGCTATTTGCCGCGAATAGCTGTATTCTTTTTGAATCAGCGCAATATCTTCAGACGTGTCTTTCTTTTTATTCCATTTCGAAAAGCGTTTTTTGTTTGTCAGCATATTACGATAAAAATCGTATTGCATTCGTGCCGGCAAATTCGCATGCTGATTCATTTCATTAGCACATAAAATAGTATCTTTGAAATACGACATACCACGATTAATGATGAATGGCACATATGACTTGTCTATTGCATCAGGGTTAGCAATCTCTAAAGATTTGTCAGCCTTTGAATCTGCCAAAAGGTGTTTGCCTTTCCGACCCTGATTTATGCTGTTTATAAACGTGAATGGTGTTATTTTGTCGGCCATAATTTTTCAAAAACGTAATGCACACATGTCATTACAGCGCTAATAAATATTCCAAAGGATGTAGCATGCCAATCACCGAACCAGATACGAGCCATAAGCGCACAAAGAACAATTGACAATAACCTCCAAACAATTACTTTAATCGTTACTTCCATTCTGATGATGCCATGATTTCTGTTATACATGCAACAGTATTAATTTCCTTATCCGCAACAAAACACGCCTTATGTTGATAATCAGCGAGAATCAAAATGATTGCTGGAATTGATTGCGGCTGAACAAAGTCATAAAGCATATCATAAATTCTGCGGAAAACAACCGAAGAATCTACATCTGCATTATTAGTTACCCACGAACGCATATTTTTAAAGTCCTTATTCTTAATAAACCCAGCCAAAGCAGCAACGTTTTGATCAGACATACCAACAAGAATATCTGCGGTAATTTCACCAGATGACGAATACCTTTGGCACTCATTAATTACACGGCGCCAATCAGGCGCATAGCGCATAATGAGTTCGACAAGAATTCTGTTATTGTACTCAATCTTTTCTTCTGCAAGAATACTCTGCAGCCTTTTCATAAACTTGGCTGCGAGTTCTGCCAATTGCTTTTTAGTGGTATTAAACTCAATGACAGAGCACCGCGAATGCAGCGGTTCAATAATTCGATTCTTAAAATTGCATGTAAGAATAAATCTACAGTTTGTACTAAACTCCTCGATAAAGCCACGAAGAGCAGGCTGTGTAGATTGCGCGTTAAGATAATCTGCCTCATCAAGAATGACAACCTTAATACCTCCTGTCAATGAAACGGTCGATGCGAATTGCTTAATCTTAGAACGAAGAACATCGATGCCACTTTCTTCAGAAGCATTGATGATCATATAGTCAAGATCGAGTTGATTGCACAAAGCTCGAGCAACAGTAGTTTTACCTAGACCGGCAGAACCACTTAAAATCATATTAGGAATTTCAGTCTGTTTAATTAAATTGTTGAAAGTCTTTTTTAGATTCTCAGGAAGAATACACTCATCAATGGTTCTTGGTCTGTAGCGCTCGCACCACAAAAATTCTTTGTCGTTTGGTTTTATCATAATATAATTTAAAAATATAGGCCTTTTTGTAACTTGCCTAGGTTATTATTCGTTACTCCGAGGTTTCCTCAGGCCCCCCGGCGCTGGGAGTAACGGTATTGGTGGCGCCTTCGTCGCCTGGCACCCGCGCATAGAAATCAATAACAAGAGAAAGTTTGTCGCGTAAAGCGCCGACACTACTCATTTCATGGCCTTCAAACGCGCCTCTTCGAGTGCACTCATCGATAAGCCGAAGCATCCCATCAAGATCTGAACGATAAAGCGTTGGTGGTATGGCTTCATCCGTATTTTCATTCATACGTTTATCCATTAAAAGATGAATCTTTTTCCAAAGCAATCCAGTATTCTGCAACCCGCGGATTGGAAGAAGCACGCTTCCAATGTGAAATAAGCTTAGAACTAATTGAGACTTTATAATCGCCGCTAAGCAATTTGAGATTAGAAACTAAGAATTGGAAGTCAAACGAATTTGCTGCAGTATCGCATGCTAATGCTACTTTGCGCGAATATGTATTCGACGAACTGTTGCTAGGGTCTTTTACTTGAATTGTAGCATCATCACTTGCTTCCTCCTTCGTAATAGAAACAACCGAATGCCCTAAAGCAGCCGATGCCTTTCTAATTTGTGCAATATCATCTGCTGTTAAGTCGACAATGACGTCGGCCTCTGGCATATTTACTGTTTTTTCGGGGTGTGTAAGAATTGTCGGATCCGCGTATCGATATGTGAGAGAAGATTTCGCTGATCCAATTTTAACAGACTCACCACCGAAATCGAGGTCGGGGTCTTCAATAAGCGAAAGAGCAGAAAGGAATTCGTTCAAATCATAAATGCCTACTTTCTTTGGAAAGACTTCTTGAACTTCAGCCTTTGCGAGAATGTTTTTCGCTTCAGCAATGGTTTGGATTGTACTGCCTTCGCATAAAACCAAGTTAGGTTGAATCGCTGCGAAGTTTCTTAGAATGTCAATTGTTTCTTTAGTAATTTTCATGGTTGTATTATACACTATTTTTTTCGTTTTGTAAATAATAAAATTCAATGATAAACATCAAACAGCAAATGGCGTGCGCGGCATGATGTATGTTGGTTTCAGGATCGTGTGTTTCATTTTTTCGGAGAGCCCATAAATGTCGCTGAGCTGCAGCAAAGTAACGATTATCCAAATCCTCAAGGTTTTTCCAGTTGTCTCTATCATATTTTTTTGCGCCGAATGTGAGAACCTTTGCAATATCATCTAATGCATTTGGCGGTACCAAACTGTAATCGGCCTTTTCTGAGTCGTATTTTCTACCTTTCATTTTCGAAATTCGGTGCTTACTGTGCATCGGTACCACCAAATGCATACTCTTCGTCATCTAAAGACTTTGGAGTGCCATCTTCGTTAAGTTGATCTGAATCAATTTTGTCAAGCATCGGGAGCAGAAATGCATTGAACATTTCAACAGTCATAGTCTCGTCTGAAAGAACAGCGAAACGGCAGTTTCCTGAATTTGTCAGCGCTTCAACTTTTACCCTCTTCCCTTCCGTGCAGTCTGTGACGGTTACTATCCGCTTACCCGATGCAAGCCCGTTTTCTCCGGGTGAGCTTGATTTAGTTTGAAAGTTTGGTGCGACTGCTTGGAGTCGTGTCGCGTTCTTCGTTGTCTCAGTTACAATCATGGTAGTATTATACCCTAATTTGGGGCAAAAGTACACACAAAAGTGATAAAAAGCGCATTTTGTGCATAACTGATTGATTACCAGCCGCTAAGACTTGATTTGAGAAAAATTGCCATTCTTCTCAAACGTGATTTTGGCTGGAAACTTGCCTTCCAGCTCTGCTTGTTTGTGCGAAATCACGAATACGTGCGTGTCGGCCTTTAGCGTATAGAGAATTTTCAACAGGTTATCAACACCGTCAGCATCCATACTCGAATCAAATGTTTCATCGAGAATGAGAAGATTCGTGTTTGCTGAGTTTTTCATTTTTGCAATTTGCCTCCATGCAAATAGAAGACTCAAATCAATTCTTTGTTTTTCACCTTCGGAAAAAGAAGCATAGCTAAAATCATCGCGATGACGTGATCGAATCGTTTCATTGAATGATTCGTCAAGGTTGAACAAAACAAAGAAATCGAGCACCTGTAAATATTGATTAATTAGCTTATTCATCACTGGCAAATATTGCCGAATGACCTTTGTCTTAATTCCAGTGTCGCGAAGCAGTTCACCAATTGCATCATAATACGGGCTCAATTGATTTTGTTGGGACTTTTCATCGAGTAATTTATTTCTTTTTTCTTGATCACTCCAAAGTTTTGCTTTTGCCTCGCACGTGTCCTGCTTAACGCCAATTTTTTTATCAAGGTTATTAATTCTGCTATTGATCAAAACAATACGAGCGTCGTTCGAACGAATGCTCGTGTTTACTTCATTTAAGTGTGTAAACGATTTTTGCAGGATGATGATTTTTTTATCAACCTCTTCAATCGTATTTTTAACAGTACCATAGCGTGTGTTTAAGCTCTTAGCATGTTTTTTGCACTCGACATTCTTTTCCTTTTTCAAATCCGCTGATAGCCCTTGTACACAGGTTGGACACGCATCATGTTTTTCGTAAAACCGTGCCTGCTCTACAACGCCATCCATTTGAAGTTTTAGAGATGATTTTTCGATTTTTGAATTATTCTTTAATTCTTGCGTCGACTTTAATTCTTGCGTTACTTTATCAAAGCTTTGGTCATACTCAGATTGAAGTTTTTTATTGCTTTGCAATAAGCCTTCAACCTCTTCTTTTAAGCCAGCGAGTTCTTCGTTTCTTCTTTTATCTTGTGAAGAATCAATCTTTTCCAACTCGTCGAGATGCTTGACTTGCAGCTTAATTGTTTCTTGAAGAATATTAAGTTGATTGTTTGTTTCAACAAATTTATTCTTAAGAATAGCAGATCTCTCCTTAAGGACAATATTCATTTTAGTGAAAATGCCAATATCAAGCAATTCCTCAATCACCGATCGACGCTGATACGATGGAAGTTGCATGAAAGGCACAAAACTAGAAGAGCCTAGCACTACTACTTGATGAAACGATTTATGATTGAGTTTAAGAATATTTTGCTCAATGATTTTTTGATAATCACGACTATGCGATTCTTGATTAAGTAACTTGCCATTGCGATAAACCTCAAAAATATTTGGCTTCATTCCTCGAACAATTTTGTAATCGATCGAACCAACACTAAATTCAACTGTGACAAGACAGTTCTTATTGTTGATTGAGTTAATAAGTTGAGGCTTGTTAATGCCGCGATGCGGTTTACCAAATAACGCAAAGGACAATGCATCTAGCATTGTTGATTTTCCAGCACCGTTTCCACCTACAACTAATGTTGAAGAATGTTTATTTAAATGAATGGTGGTCGGCTTATCGCCAGTTGACAGGAAATTCTGATATTGGAGCTGCTTAAAGGTAATCATATAGTGTCTCGCGTTTGTGCTTCCGCTAAAAGTTCTTGCATCATTTTCTTTAGCGTATTTTGGTCTAAACTCGTTTCAGTAGCATCAATGTAGCTATTAAGAAGAGTAGATGTATCGTCAACCTCTACTTCATCGTCGCTTACCTTTTCACCGCTGTATCCATCAAAGTTTTCAATGATCTTTACTTCATTCGGTTTAAAGTCGTAAATTCTTTCAATAAATTTGTCGAACTTATAAAGATCCTTTTTATTTGACACAACCACTTTAATGTAAGTGCCTTCAACCATATCCTTTGTAACATCTGTAGGATTATCTTCGTCATAGTAGAATTTTCGGAACAACACGTTTGGATTTTTGATTGCGTCGAGTTTACGTGTTTTAGTGTCTAATACATGAAAGTATTTTGGATCACCTGCATCAGACCACATCAATTCAAGCTGTGTGCCAAGATACGTGACATTCGAACGAGTACTTTTTGTGTGATAGTGACCACTATAAACTGCGTCATAACGATCAAAGAGTGATTTATCCATGCCATGAGACTTAATGCTTGCATTACCCATGTATTTAAAACCACCTAGTTCCAGGTGTCCCATCATAATCGATGCCTTTGAATTTTTAATAAAATCCATAGATCTTTCATGATTTTCTTCGCATATCCATGGAAGCAATCCAACGTTTAAGTCACCATATTTTTTTACTATGGGTTCTTCGTGGATGCGGATTCTGTCGGAGTAGTGCTTTAGCTCAACTTGCAAAGAATTCAATGAATTCGTATTTTTATAATAAACATCATGATTACCAAGAATGATATCCATGTGAATGTCATATTCGTATAGCTTCTTAATAAAGTTTTCGTAATTGTGATGAAGAACTTTAAAGTTTACGTACTTACGATGTTCGAAATAATCCCCTAAGTGAATAATCTCTTTAATGTTGTTCTTTTGCAAATATGGAAAGAACACCTCATTGTAAAACTTAGCCGTATGATTTAAAAAAATGTCTGAACCATTTTTTACACCAGCGTGCGTATCTGATATTAACGCGATTTTCATTAATCAAAAAATGTATCAAGCTCGCCTATTGCTTTTTTCTTCGACCTTTTCTTTTTTTGGTCTTTCGTATATTCATCAATCGGCTTGTCGCGTGGTTGTGCTGAATGCGTTTTGTTCTTAATACGATCAACAATTCCTAAAGCATCCGGATGATCACCAGAAACCATAACATCGAAAACGCCAGCATGTTCACGATATCGCACTTTAATGTCTTGCTGTTTTTTCTCTTTGGCAATTCTGCGTAAAAAGGCAAAGTATGAAATTTGAGTAAAATACCCAAAGGCATTGGGCAATCCGGATCGAGTTGCCTTTTCTACGTTGTAGTTCATAATAGCCCTAATGCAATTTTCGACTGCATCCATTACCATTTCTTCTCTGTACGTATATCCAGAGAAATTCGATTTATGCGATAAGCCCTCTGTAATTTTGAGAAAACACTCACCAATATATTCAGTGATGTTTGGGCCTTCTTGACCTTGGTCCTTTGCAGTATTTACGCTATTAACGTAATCGACTACCGCTTGAGAAAAAGCCTTATTGTTTACGTAGTGTGGTTTATCTTTCGGTTTCACTTTCACTTTCTTAATTTGTTATAGGGTATTCTACCATAGATTCGGTAAATTGTACACCTTATAGTTCAATTAAAGTGATAAAAGTGATAAAAAGTGTATTTTGTTATTTACAAATTTTCATTTTATGGTATAATGTATCTAATCCAAACGGAGCAATACTAATTATTCCAATTACTTCTCCACTCATAAAATTCTGAATCATCAACTGATAAATCTTTACCATTAACTGATGAATCTAGACTATCAACTTGATCAGGGAATAATTGATTAAGTACAGCATCTATTTCCTTATTAGTCATAACTGAAGAAAGCTTACTTATAAGATTATACCGATTGTAAGCTATCTTTAATTCATGTGATGTTTGAACTGAAGTAAGAATTCTATATGCTTGAAGTGGAATTGCTTCTTCACTATCAGTGTGTATCCATGGTTTGAAAGTCCCTCGGCCAGAATCATCATAATCAAACTGCACTGGATCTAAAAGATAGAAAGTATCTTCTTCAGTGTCATAGCGCTCTTCTAGTGCTATAATATAGTTTCCGTCTATTAGCCTATAGCCGTTTACAAGCTGTTCATCTAAAAAATCGTTGATAGCATTAATCATAATGGAACTTCATGGGTTTTATAGTTAAATTTTTCTTTAGCGTAGATTTTTACGCGGGCAATTGCATGATTAAGAGTGTAGTTTTTTCTTTTCTTCCAAGAAAGATCATCTGCTAAATCGTAAATTGTCGTGGCTTTGCCATCTTCTGTTTTCCTTAAGCCTCGGCCGATCGATTGCAAAACTCGTATTTGTGATTTCGTCGGCGAAGCGAATACGATGTTGTGTAAATTTACGATATTAATACCAGTAGAGAAAGTTCCAACACTCGCTACGATAATGGCGCCTCCGGTCCTTTCTATCTTAGTGGGTGTCATAAATTTATTTATACCGATTTCCAGCCCTTGTGCTGAGGTCTAGCACCCGTGTATACACTATGCATGTGACTTTGTAACAAATTATTCTCTCTACAAAACTTTAAAAGATTTTCGATATGCACTATTTTACCATGTGGATCTAAAAATGCATACTTCTTTCTCATCCGTGAAATGTGTTCATGAGAATATTTACCTTTATACACTCTGCCTTTATTTCCCTCTGAAATTTTTCTTTTAGTATCATTTGAAAGTTTTTTACCAATTCTTTGCTTACGCATTTTTCCACGAGCTTCTAATGAGTGTTGGCACCCTTCAAAAGACCACATATAGTCTTTTCTCATATAAGCAACGCGCTTATCGATTATTCTACCGTTAATTTTCCATAAAAGGAAATGCACAATATAATGTTCCCTTAATGTTAGGTACGTGTAGTTGTCTTCTTCGTCAAGACCACCTACGTGTCTAGGTACTATGTGGTGTCTTTCAAGACCAGAACCTGGTTTCCACTCCTCTTTTAAATGCTTGTGGGAGTTGACAAGATTGTCGTGTATTTCTTTATAGATAGACATAGCTGAACTTCTCTGTTAAATGTTATTAAGTTTAGAACTGGCAGATACTCGTTATATCGTGGCCAGTATTTTTATTTATACAAATGTGCACTTTTACGTGCATTTTTTCTTAATCCATTTATCACACACGTCGTCATCCTCTGTAATATGTTGAGCTAATTTATATGTACCACCATTTAATGGAACTTTATCATTGTAGTCTAAAATCACTTTAACACTGCCAAAGTGCAGTGCAACACTACTATTTTCTTTTTCTGTAACTTCGCGAATCTTTTCGCGTTCTTCTGCATTCACAGCACCTGACACGAAAAACACCTTACGACCGCTTCCTTTTAGTTTATTTATAAAGGCATCATATAGAGGTTTACCGTGCTTCTGTACAAGATTATAAAGAACTAATGAGTTACCACTTTGATCGCATGTCAGATTTACAATAAAGCGATTTCTTTTTTCGTGTGAAACAATGAAGTCTATTTCGTCTTGGTACTTAAGGTTTTTACACAGCTTTCTTTCTTCGTCTGTGTATTTTAAGACTAAGCACTGCACGCTTAGCTGCGCTAGTGTATTCGAATCAATAAGCTCCTTTGTTGTCGTAACTTTATAGATTGGACCAAAATTGCCTTCAAGCGTCATTTGGTTTGAAATAACATTATCAATAGTTCCTGTCGTGCCAATGCGGTATTCAGCATTAACGAGACGATTCATAATAGTCGTTAGACTTTTAGCTTTGAATGTGTGGGCTTCATCACCGATCACCATTCCGTATTGTTCGAACCATTGCTGAGGAAGTTTAATCGCGCTTTGCCATGTTGTAATCACAACAGAGCTATCAAAATTAAGCTTTTCTTTTCCCGAGTAAATTCTATGGACATCTTCGCTTGCATCAAATTCAGAATCTTGCCAAGAGTAAGATTCAAAATCTTTGTACATTTGCTCAACTAGCGATGTAGTTGGAACAACGATAAGCACCTTTTTATTCATTTCATGACTTAGGTAGTGTCTCATCATTGTATAGATAATGAGTGATTTACCTGATCCAGTCGGTGAAATAAGAATAGCGCGCTTATTTTGTATGCCATGATAAAAGGCATCAAGTTGATAATCGCGGGGTTTTATTTCTTTATCCTTTATCGCCAGTTTGCTATTATCAATAAATGATTGAAGTTCCTTCTTTTCGTAAAATTTGTGGGAAAGCGAATCATCACACTCAAGCTTATAGCCACGTTCTTGGCAGAATTCAGCAACTCTTGCAAGTAAACCAAAAGGAAGAGTTTGTGATCTAGAATCGTATAATCTCAATTTGCCATCCCAGAGTTTATTCCTGTACGCGGGCATAAACTTGTAGCCTTCGGCGTAGAAAGTAAAGTACTCTGAAATTTCCATCATTATACCACTATCGTCAGATCGCAGTATTACTTTAGATTCGTCTTTTTTAGATACGTGTAACATCACATGCCGGATGTAAACTTCTTAAAGTCAAGAATGTTTTTAATAGCAGTTCCCCTCCATCGAATATTCCCCATGATTTCTTCAAGAGTTTCAATGATTGCTTTTTGGTAGTCAACCCGCGCTTTAATACGAACAAGATCCTCGTCAGTAGAATAGAACATATCCATATCTGACTTGAGCGGTTTTGACATTCCATCGAATGGGTCGTATTTCCAATTACGCTTATCCATATTTTGCTGACTCATCTTACCATTGTAATAAAGCCACTTATCTTTTTTCATGGAATCGTGCTCCATTTCTTTCCTTTTCAATTGAAGCTTCGCCATCGAAAAGAGTTCAAGATATTTAGCGTGCAATTTTGAAGATTTAATTGTTTCTTCGTCAAGACAGACGTCGTCGATCACGGCGTCTTTCTTCCACATTTCAAGGATTTGTTCCAAATTAGTCATATATTATTTAATAATCACAAATTCATCATATCTGAATGAAACATCAGATTGGATGTATTCTACATCAGTCGATTGAGTGTTAAATTCAACACCGCTTAATGAAATAGGAAAGGCGTTTTTAAATTGAAACTGTTTATTGACAACGTTGTGCGCCGACATAACAGATAGAATCATGTCTGCCTTTTCTAATTTTTCTGTGGTATTTGTCTTCAACCAATTGAACATTTCTGTATAATTGTTCATATCTTCGTCAAT
>TARA_R110002153_G_scaffold189041_4_pt1 | contig 14932 bp, 28 predicted proteins | sample TARA_R110002153 | Tara Oceans TARA_R110002153 (sample SAMEA4398193) | marine metagenome | biome: Polar Biome; feature: [SRF] surface water layer (ENVO:00010504); material: water (ENVO:00002006), including particulate matter (ENVO:01000060) such as... | depth 5 m
CACTGAGCATACTTTAAAATGCAAAATCGACCGTTTGTTTTATTGGTAAATTATGTTATGTGATTTTCTTTTATACTTGAATTTGAGAAGATTGGTAAAATTTAAAAAATTGAAAAAATCTTTATAGTTTACGACTTTTTTTAACCCAATCGCTTTTAAAACTATGGAGACATACAACGGACTTCCCCTTCTAAAAATATCGCTTGAATCTGACATTCATGGAGTTGACAAAATTTCACTTGTTGACTTCCCTGCTATCGAAGAAAATTGGTTAGCATTTTCAAAAGGAAAAACTGTCGACGAATATTTGTTCGCTCATTTAGCTGAACAAAAATTAGCAGGGCCTTTGTTAATTCCCGATATTAAAATTCTGCGTGAAGACAAAGAAGGGAATCGATTTTATGTTGAGTTTCCTAAAAATGTCATTAAACAAATTGCTGAAAGATTCAATAAGAATCTTAATGGTGGTAAATGGAATATTGACCATAATGAAAACGAACTTGTTGAGGATGTTTACGTTTCTGAGAATTGGATAATAGACGATTCTAATTTTGATAAATCTAAAAAGTTTGGTCACAATCTTCCAGTAGGAACTTGGTACGGAATTGTCAAAGTTGATAATTCAGAAGTTTGGGAGAATAAAATTGTGTCCGGAGAACTTAAAGGATTCTCTGTTGAATTGCTCTCGGGGCTTCAATTGTCCATCGACCGCACAATCCAAAACGACTTGTACGAAAGTCACGTAGAAAGCATCCTAGACACTTTAGGAGAGACCGTAGGAGAACATTGGAGAGAAGCTTTGTCAATTGATATTTCTGACGATGAAGAATTGTTAGATTCTGACAATGCATTAAGCCTTGCGATTCAAAGTGACCCCGATGCAGATTCTTCTCTTGACGTTAACGACGGTAATCGTGGTAAATGGTTAGTTCGTTACAAATACAAAGGACCTCGTGATTCTAAGAATAGAACATTCTGTGCTTCACTTCTTGAATTTCAAGGAACTAACACAGTATTTCGAAAAGAAGACATTAATCAAATGTCATTCACTACAAGTAATCCCGAATTTGGAACTTATTCCATTTTTAGATACAAGGGTTCGTTTGGATGCCGTCATAAATGGCAAAGAGTAATTTTCTTTAATGATTTCGAGGACGATGAAACTCGAAAAGTTGGTAGCGTTCCAAGAGTGACGAGAAATATCAACGATAAAGAAGCAACAAAAGTTAATCTTAAAAATCAAAATAAAATGGCAAATCAAAAATTTGCAACAATTACAGAACTCCCGTTGGAGGAAAGAATTGTTGGAGCATCCGTTGATAATGAAAACGGAGAGTTCGAAGTAGAAGGTGTAAAATACATCGTTGTAGATGGATTAATTACAGAAGTAGTATCTGAAATTGTAGAGGGAGAAGATAAGCCCGAAATTGATTCAGAACTTTTAAGTAAATTCATGTCAGACGTTCTTTCATGGATGGCAGAAAAAGATGCACAAATCGAAGGACTTGTTTCTAAAGTTAGTGGTGCTGATGACACAAGTAACGAACAATTTTCAAAACTTACAGAGGGTGTTGAAGCATTATCTGTAATGTTGAGTTTGATACCATCAACTGTTTCTGCATCTGACACTGTTGAATCACAAGCGGGAACAATTGCTACTGCTTTAGCAAAAATTAAAGCACAAGGATCAGTTGGTAGATAGTAATCTTTTTGGAGCAAAAAAATAATTGAATTACAAACCCTAAAAAAAAAAACAATGGGAATAGTTATAACAAAGCCTGATTATAGAGGTGTAGAATTGCAAGATTTCTTAACGAATGCATTCTATAAAAAAAATGCAGTTGACCGTTTTACGTTACTGCCAAATGTTAAAGATAGATTTGGAATGAACTTCTTAAATTTCACAGGATTAGTTCTTGGCGAAGCGGGATGTGATTTTGTGCCAAATGTAAACACTGCATTAACAGAGAAAAATTTAATTATCGATACTTACGATATTAATTTTGAAGAATGTATTGTTATTTTTGAACAATCTTATTTAGCTGACACGTTGAAAGCAGGTGCTAACAATGTTGAATTACCACCTTCTTTCGAAGCATGGTTATTAGAGAAACTTCCTGCAAAAATTGCTGACGAATTAGAGCGTAAATGTTTTAGTGAGCTTTCTATTGAATTAGCTGCGGATGCTACGGTTCTTCCAGTTACAATTCTTCCAATTACAATCACAAATGCTATCGATGAAATTGGAAAAGTTTACAATGCTATTCCTGGAGAACTTTTTGGAAATCCTGACCTTGTAATCATGATGAATTACAATATGTGGAAGTCTTACCAACAATCAGCTTTTGATACTTCAGTTCCTCAATTGATTACAGACGGTATTACTATGACGTACTTAGGTATAGAATTAGTTCCTGCTCCTGTTTACAACCTTGGACAAGGTGGAGGTCTTGAAAACAATGTAATCATTGCGGGTTTAATGTCAAACTTTGTAAGAGCTACGGATTTAGTTTCTGACGATTCTACATTGAGTATTATTGATTTGTCTAAAACTATTGGAGACAAAAAGATTCGTGTAACTGGACGTTTGAAATTCAAATGTACATACGGAATAGGTAACGAAATAGTCTACGCTACGGTGTAAACGCTTAGTGGGGATGGTAACATACCATCCCCTTTTATAAACTCATTAAATCGCTTAAAAATGGCTTGTATTTGTGGAAACTTAATTGTGGATGGGATAGAGGTTTTGTGTGATAACAACGCAGGGGGGGTTCTTAGAATCTTAGTTACCGATGCTTGTAATTTACAATCACCAAATCCATACACAGAAACTGTCGAAGGAATTATCGACGGAATCAACTTAGAACTTGGGTCACAGTTCTTCGAAATCAATACCCAAAGATTGACTGCATCTTTGGAAGAAAATGAAACTAACGTTATTGAAACGGGGTCAAAATATTTTGACCAAATTCTTAATTTAGTTGTAGCTCGTAGAGACGTAGCTCGTAGAAATTCAATTTCTACTTTAGGTGCGGGGCAAAAAGACCTTGTATTTCTAGTTCAAGATTCTAATAAAATCTGGTGGGCTGTTGGAATCAACGAAGGAGTGAAATTATTTACAGATGCTTCGGGGACAGGAACTAAAAAAGAAGAGCTTAACGGTTATACTATTCAGTTCACGGGACAAGACTCAATCATGATGTCAACTGTGGACGGGACAATCATTCCATCATTGGAAGTACCTGCTGTTTAAAACGCTCCATAAGGTTACAATGTAACTTAATGATAAAAATGGACTTTGAAGTAATTCGGAGTCCATTTTTTTATGTCTTAAAACTAATTAGCTGATTAATGCTTTTAGTAATATAGCAGATTATGATATACGCAAGTGAAGGTACCGTCGAAACCCTAGTTTATTCTGAGCAAAATTTGCTTACAAATTGGACTATAACCATTACGGGAAAAAAGGGGCGCGATATAACGACTGAAACGATTGCTATGGTTGTTTTAATAGATGCTAGTAGACGTTATTACCTTAAATGGATATGTCCGTCGTTATCGCAAATAGAATACGACTATGAGATAAAATCAGATGTTCAAATTATTGATAAAGGAATTTTAAGAAAACTATAATGGCTTGGTATAATTTTACAAAAACAGTAATCGAATCCCCGAAAGAAGAGTTAGGGAATTATTCAACGCAAGGCAGTGTTTATACTGACCCTCTTAATTTAAGAATTGAGAAAAATCAAGGGGAATCAACTTACAATTTTGGACGTCTAAATAATTATCCTAAATTGCTTATTGAACTTTACGATACATCTCCTACTCATCAAGCAATTATCAATAGAACTTCTCTCATGATTGCGGGAGATGGTGCAAGCATTGAAAAAAAATCTGACGATTTAATGGACATGGTTCAAGCTACCATGCTTATTGAATTTACAAACGATAAAGAAAATTTATCGCAAGTAAATGCAAAAATTGGAAGGGATATGAAACTTCACGGAAGATACGCTATTGAGTGTATTTGGAATGAAGCTCATGATAAAATTGTAGAAATAAAACACGTTGACGTTGCAGGGATTCGAGTAGGTATTCTTGACGAAAATAACGAAATCCCATTTTACAAGTATTCTGACGATTGGAATAATAGAACTTGCGAAATTATTACTTACCAACCTTTGGGTAGAAATAACGAAGGCTTTCGTCAATTGCTTTATGTTCAGTTTATGCGCTCGGGGCATTTGTATTATGGTCTTCCCGATTACTACGCTTCAATTGATTGGATTGAACTTGAATCTCAAATCGGAATTTCACATTCGGAATCTGCAAAAAATGGATTTTCTCCAAAGGTTGCTGTGGTGTTTCCTGCCAAACCCGAATCGGAAGAAATCGAAGATAAAATAATGGATAATTTAAATGCTACATACTCGGGGTCTCGTGGTAAAAAAATATTAGGAATATTTTCGCCAAGACCCGAATTGAAGCCAGAGATAATTCCTTTAAATGTAGAGAATTTACATAATCAGTATATAGTTATTGACGATCAAACTCAAAATAAAATTCTTACAGGTCACGGAGTTGTTTCTCCTATGCTTTTTGGAATCAAAACTGCCAACGGATTAAGCTCGAATGCTGATGAGTTAATGCTTTCTTATTCAATATATGAGAAGACCGTTGTAAAGCCTTACCAAATGAGTTTACAAAACTCTTTGAATTTGATACTTAGAGAATCGGGTAATAGAAACAAAATAATCCTTAAACCTTATACACTTGGAATCATGCCAAGTATTAAAGAAACTTTAGATTAATGGAATTTGTAATAGACTTAGCATACTTCGAAAATAATACCGTTATCGATACAGATTTTGATGGCGATAAAGTGCAAAATCATTTGGTTGATGCGCATGAAATTCAGTTACGTGAACTTTTAGGAACTGAACTTTACGATGAAGTCCAATTATGGTTAGATAACAATCCTACACCTACCGCAATTGAGCAAGGTCTTATAGACTATTTAAAGCCTTTTGTTTTAAAAGCTACCGAATTAAACGTTATTCCATTTTTGAACGCTCCTGTGACCGCAAAAGGCACAATGGATAGGTCTGGAGACTATACAACTAGAACGGGTAACATTAACACGGGGCTTATTCTTGACAATGTTAGAGCTAAAATGGAGTATTACGCTGAATTATGTCGTAAGTATTTACGCAAAAACATTATCAATTTCCCTTCTTATCAATGTGAGGATGGCTCACAAGATTTTTATTCAACAATTTACGGAGTATGAAAAATTTTAGTATTAAAGACGTGGCTGAAAAATATATCGGTCAAACTGAAATCAAAGGAAACATGGGATTCACGAATCCAAGTTTTGAAAAAACTATGAAATCTGTGGGATGGAAAGTCTCATATCAATGGTGCGCTTTATTCGCAGAATTAGTTTGGTTTGAATCGTTTCAAGGAAATGAAAAAATGCTTAAAATTATTAAGGATTGTTTTAGTGCATCAGCTTTCAAAACATTCTTAAATTTTGAGAAGATTGGAAGAACTTCTAAAACTCCCGAAGTCGGTTCTGTTGTAATTTGGAGACAAGTCAAAAGGGGAGTTCCTCAATGGACAGGACACGCGGGAATAGTTACAGAAATTCACAAAGATTATTTCGTTTCAATCGAAGGGAATACTAATGATGCGGGTGGAAGAGAAGGCTACATTGTAGCTACAAAAAAACGTAAATATTCTTTTAAAGTTTTCAACGGTTTAGAGCTTGTTGGATTTATTAATCCTACTGGAAAAATATCTGATGCTCCATTTAAAAATAAAAAAGAAGGTAACAAATTTCGTAACTGGGTAAACGAAAATCACACTGATTACGCAAAGAAAATTGACCTTGATAAAATTGGTTCTCACACTAATGATTTCATAATGAAAGCATGGGCTAAATATGGTGAAGAATATGCCAAATTATAACTCGCCATGGCTCATAGTGTCAACCTCTGTGCTAGGGTGCTTGAATGTATTATTCCTAGCCTTATGGTTGACTCATGAGTGTCCAAAAAATAAAGAAATTGAAATCCAAAAAAAGTATGTTGAAGAACTTAAAGAAATATCAAACGCAAATACTCAATCTGACATTGATTCTCTTTTGCTTAAACACTTCGGCTTTCAGTCAAAATGATTCAACGTTATGTTTTACTAAAGCTCAAGTACGTACATTCTTAATAACAAAAGTAGAGCTGAATAATTGCATTGAATCTTCAAATGTTTTAATGAATCAATTAGAAGACGTTAGAGCCACTAACGAAACTTTAACGATTGATTATACCAAATCAAAGAAAAAACTTAAAAGAACGCGTTGGATAGCGGGTGGAGGGATTTTAGCAACTATTTTGTTAAGTGTCGTATTAATTTTGTAGATTTACAATTCAGACCTCAATAACCGTCATAGTTTTGGGATGTCATGTATAAGTTTAACGGGTAGTTTGTCGCTACCCGTTTTTTTTATTTCAAAAAATCACTGTAAACATTTGGTATATTAAAATGTATTTTGTATATTACTTTATCCTTATGACAAATGTGGGGACTAAAACTTGTACTATGACAAAAGCAATGCTTGACCTTCTAAACGTGGCTAATCGCTCGGGAATTGACGTGGATGACTTTTACGTTGTAAACGTAATGGAAAATACTATTCGACTTCAAGGCGAAATGGATTCTGATAAAATCATAAAATATCAAAAAATTGGATTCGATTTTACTATTTCTAAAACAGGATTTGCTGAAGCAATATGGAATGACAATTCAGATAAATCTGAATGGAACGGCAAATTGAATGGCGAATGTATCTGCGCTTTTCAAAAAATGAAAATCACTTTAACTTAAAATCTAAAACTATGACAATTACTAACGCTCAAATGTTCCATTTTCTTCCTCAACTTGAAAATGTAATGGACATCGAAAAATTTTTTAACATTCAACTATCAGATGGGAAAATCAAAATGATTGCGTTCTTTGACGACAAACTTTTTACTGAATTAAAAGAACTTGGATTCAATTTTATAACTGATACTGATACTATTTGCTGTGGATGGGAACGTGGAAAATTTTCTACTAATCAAACTCTTTCCGATTCTCAAATCTTATGGACTAAAATCGAAATCATTTTAACTAAATAATTATTAAACTATGACACTTACAAAACAAAACCTCGAAGCTTTCCAATACCTTAATCATTTGCGATTAACTGGAATTACTAATATGTTTGGAGCTACTCCTTATATTCAACAACGATTTCCTTCCCGTGAATTAACGAAACATGAAGCTCGGGACATCCTTACTTCTTGGATGTCAAACTATCAAGAAGATTCTGAAAATTATAAACTTAACATGAAACTTAAATCTTAAAATTATGGCACGTTCAAAACCTATTTGGAATGAGGTAACCTCATGCACTTATAAAAAATCCCCTTCGTGGGGAGCTATCAATGATTGTCGAACTCAAACCTATACTGGAAGTTCTGCATCCAATTCTTACATCCTTGCTGATGTCGAAATATCTAAAAAAACCTACAAAAATTTTATCGCTTTTAATTTCTATATCGATGGTCGTTTACTTAAACAAAATGTCCATCTAATAAATAAAGGTCGTGCGGGTTCTTTAATTGCTTCGACCGATTGGTTCAAAAGTCTTGACTTTTTAAATTCAGAAAACGAACATACTCACGCATTAAATAAAGCTCTCTAATGAACAATTATCACTTAACTTATTACCTACACCGAAAACCTACTCCTTTGCTCACAGGTGTCACTATTGAAGCTGACAACCTTATTAAAGCTGTCGCGATTTGGTTACTTGAATGTAAAGACAACGATGTTTCTCAAATAAAATATGTACTTGAACTATGAGTTATACTATTTTACAACATCTAGAAATGATGCAAGGAAAATACTTGAAAACGGAAGAATCTATAATTTATCACGTTTCTGAATATCTTGACGAAAATCCTATCGTAAAATCAAAGACTCGAAAACGTTATTGTGTTGACGAAAGAACTTATCTAATCATGATTCTAAAAAAACACACTAAACTTTCTTTACTGAAAGTAGGTGCTATTGTAGGAAAACCTGACCATGCTGTTGTTTTGCATTATCTGAAACGTCACAATGTTTTTACTGAAACTAACGATATTCAATACAAAGAAAACACTAAAAAATTCACTAAAATCTTTAAAAATGTATTACCATGAAACGAAACTTTAAATCATACTTCCACACTACACCTATGGGAGAAGAACTCAAAATAAAATGTGAGTTAAATGCGATTAATCAAGAAAACGGAATAGAACTAATCTATCGTGGCACTCGTCAAATTTTGACCCCTTCTGACGTTCTTGATTTGTATCCTTCAAAAGTTCCTATAACATCAATTCGACGCGCTATAACTCAACTTACTAAAAAAGGAATTTTGATTCAATCGAATATGACAAAAGAATCTGAATGGGGAAGGCCCGAACATTACTGGATTCACAAGGATTACGAACACTTAACATTTTAATCGTATATTAACTAAACTTTATACTATGACAATAGACAAAAAATCCTTTGTTCTTTATACAGACATAATTCATTCTGTTGAATTACTAACTGATGAAGAATCGGGCAAACTTTTCAAACATATCCTTAGATATGTAAACAATCAAAAACCAATTCTTGACGACCGATTCCTTCAAGTCACTTTTGAACCTATAAAACAAAACTTAAAACGGGATTTGGAAAAATACTTGAAACGTGTTGACGTGGCAAAACAAAACGGAACTAAAGGGGGTCGTCCTAAAATAACCAAGTCGGTTATTTCTAAACCCAAAAAAGGTGTTAATGATAATGATAATGATAATGGTACTGTAACTGTTATTGATACTGATATTGTTAATGATATATTTTTACCATTTCAATCAAAGGATTTTTTTAATGGATGGAATTTATGGAAAGCATACAAAAAAGACCAATTCAATTTTGCGTACAAATCCAAAATAGCAGAACAATCTGCGTTAAAAAAACTTACGAATCTTTCGGGCAACAACGAAAAAACTGCTCTTTTAATTCTCGAACAATCTGTTGCTAACGGTTGGAAAGGTTTATTCGAAATGAAAGAAAAAAAACCATCTGAAAAAAAATCAACTCAACCGTCAAACGATTACTTACAAAAATTAAAAAATAGACTAAATGGATAATCAAAACTTACCGCAAAAATCAGAACAAAAATATGAACTTGCAAAACGCGAAGAAGTCATACGTTCGTTCTCACCCATGGTAATGCTTAAAACGCATAGACACATCAAAACCGTACAAAGTGTCTTAGAAACCACTTCAGAATCGCTCTCCGTTCATTCTAATGGAATGGGCGAAGATGCATTGTTGGCATTAATCGAACTACACATTTGGGGGCTTAACGAATCTATGAATCTAAACAATAAATTGAAAGAAATGCAGGTCGTCGAAATCGCACTTGAAATATTCAACCATTATTACTACTTAAAAATGGAAGATATATTCCTTGTATTTCGACGTGCTAAAATGGGAGACTACGGAAAACTATACAGCTCATTATCCATGATTGATATATTTAGTTGGTTCTCAAAATACGATGCTGAACGAACTGAATTATTTATAGAAAAAAACACGGCTCACATCCACCATGATTCTTCCGAAAGAAATTCAACAAAAGACAACGATGCGTTCCAACTTCACAAAGTAATGGTCGATTATAAAATAGATACAAAAAAATGAATACACTTTAATATATTTTACGTATATTGTAACAACTTTTAAAACTTATACTATGACTAAAAAATTTGTTCTTGTCTACCAACAGAATGGTAAACTTCGAAACTTCTTTATTTCGAAATCTGACGAGCAAACGAAATCAATAATGGAAGCTTTTTATTCTTTTCCATTCTACCATGATTCTTACGACTTGGATTCGATTCCCATCGCTGACCAAATGGTAAAAGTTCTTGGACAAAAAGAACTAATCGAAAATGGTCTTGATGACTGCGATTTTAGAATGTCAATTTCTAATGATTCTTACTATTCAGAAATGTCTAAACAATTCTCAATATCTGATTCAATAATCATGAATGAATTTGAAATGGAACTCAAACACGCTCACGAACTATTCCCCGAAGATTTGAATAAATGTCCCGACTGCGAAGAAGGAACTTGTGACGTTGGGCCTATTTGTTCTGAACCCGCTTCAAACTGTTGTGGCGGTTGCTACGAAAAAAGAAAATGCAAATCTTGTGATGGCTCAGGATTGCTTAATACAAATCTCTAAAACTTATACAATGGAGAAAAAACAAAAGACCTTTGACGATGTCTATAAAATCAATGTCAACGATTTGACCGAGAAAAAAAACGGTCTAACTTATCTCACATGGGCTCACGCTTGGAAACTGTTCAAAGAACTTTATCCGATGGCAACCTACGAGGTACAAAAATTCCACTCGGGAAGACCTTATGTCGACGACGAAAACTTCGGAATCATGTGCTTCACTACGGTAACTGTTCCCGATGCTTCAAACGGTCTACCGCTTGTTCACGAAATGTGGCTACCCGTTATGGATGGAGCTAACAAAGCTATGAAATTTGACGGATACGATTATACTACAAAGTATGGGACTAAATCTGTTGCACCCGCTTCAATGTTTGACATCAACAAAACTATCATGCGTTGCTTGGTAAAAAATCTTGCGATGTTTGGACTTGGGCTTTACATTTATGCGGGAGAAGATATTCCCGATATTACTGATCATGAAAAATCTTTACCTCCTAAAAAGAAAACTCTCGATTCAAAAGGATTCGACAAAGGAGTTGAATCTATAAAAAATGGTAACTACACGATTAAACAATTACAAGAAACGTTCAGCTTAAATGCCGAACAAATTAAAACAATCAAAAACTTAAAATAATGGATGCACTTAAAAACTTACCCATGGATTTCTCAATTGATTTTTTTGACTTTTCAAATGAAACGACAAGAGGACGTAAACTTAAAAATATGTCTTGTTCGATATGGTATAATAAATCAAAAAATAAAACTTACGCTGTCACGTTTTCTAACGACATTTTAACTGAAAAGGAATACGTGAAAATTGGACGAATTGGAAATAGGATATGCTTTGTCTTTACTGACGAAAAAGCTATACGTCTTTCGAAAAATAGAAATATTTTATTTCGCTCAAAACAATTCATATCTATGATTTACGGAAAAGTTGACGAATTAACCGAACTACGTCAACGAACAATTTACGGTCTTGAAAAACTTGGCCAAGACGTTTACTTACTTAACGAACATAAATCTTAAATAATGGATGCTAAAAATCTAAAAATACGATGCAGTTCTTTAGGTTCGATTATGACGAACTCACGAACTAAATCTGTGCCACTTTCGGCAACCTGCAAAACTCATATTCTCGAACGTTTCAACGAGATTGAATTTGGCATTTCTAAATTCTTCACTAACAATTATGTGAAAAAAGGAATCGACGTTGAAGACGATGCTTTGAATCTTACTTCTAAAATAAATGACTGGGGATTGATTTCTAAAAACGAGGAACGTTTCAACAATGATTTTATTTCGGGAATACCCGATGCACTTCCAAACGGAATAATCTTAAATGACAATCCAAGTGACATCGTTGTCGAAGTAAAATCTTCATGGCAATTGCATACTTTTCCTATGATGGAAGATACGAATAAAAGTACCGCTTACGAATGGCAAGTCCAAGGGTATCTTTGGCTTACCGAACGTGAAACAGGATTTTTATCTTATTGTCTTGTCGATACTCCCGAACAAATTGTCCAAGACGAATTGTGGAAAATGGCTAGAAAAAACGGCTACATTGAGATACCCGAAAATGTTGAACAAGAGGTGAGAGATAATCATTCTTTTGGTCATATACCCGAACACTTACGTTGCAAAACATTTGAAATCAAACGTGACGAAGAAAAAATAAACGCTATAAAGGAACGCATCGAACTTTGTCGCGAATACTACGATGAACTTAAATTTAAACTATCAGTAATATGAATGCTACAATTAACGCTACAATTTGCGACATCCGTCAGACAAAAGTAATAACAGAAAAATTTTCTGTTCAAGAAGTGATAATCGAATCTTCGGGAGACTACCCCGAAAAAGTCGCTATCCAATTTATTAACGACAAAGTTTCACTTGTGGACAATCTCAACGTTGGAGATAATTGCGATTTTGATATAAACATTCGGGGGTCTGAATATACTCCTAAAGGTTCATCAGAAACTAAATATTTCACGAATCTAAACTGTTGGAAATTGGATGTCAGAATGGGCGCTTTGCCCGAAGACCTTCAAAACTCTCTTAAAGATACGACAGGAGACGACTTACCGTTCTAAACCATTTGGGGTCGGTATTGTGCCGTCCCCTTTTTAAAACCTCTTAAATCGACTAATAATGAATACTGAAAAAACAGAAGACCTTTTTAAAAAAACCTTAAATGCTCACATGAAACTAACGGGAGATTCGGTTACTAAAATTGCAAAACTTATTAAGTGCCATCCGAATACAATATACCATTGGTTAAAAGGAGAAAAATCTTTATCACTTAGAGTTTGGGACGACATCAACGGCTACATAATTTCTGAACTTAATTCAAGAAAATAAAAATAAGAATCTTATAAAATCAAAATGATCATTCTATGAAATTCAAATACTGTAATACTTGTGCGAAAGTAACGTCTTTCCAATTCAAAAAAAATCATACTGGAAAACAAAAAATGGTCTGTAAAATTTGCAAGAAATCATGATTGAGCCAAAACTAAAACCATGCAAAGGAACATCTAAAGCAATCGGTAATGGATGCGGTAAAAAAATACTTAATCGAAACCTTGGGCTTTGTAAGAAGTGCTATTCAAATTGGTTGTTGAATACACCCGAAGGAAAAGAACGTTTGTCTAAACACACCTTAAAGGTAACAGCGCCACGTACAGAACTCAAACGCGCAATCAAAGCAAAACAAGACCGAACAAAACTACAATACTTAAAAGTATCTGTTCAAACGTGGTGTCATCGATTCATTAAAGAAAGAGATAAAGGCAAAAATTGTGTGTCTTGCGGAGAGCCTTGGAGTTCTGACCATCAAGCAGGACATTGGAAAAAAGCTAGTGATTATTCCACGCTCAAATTTTGGCAGTTTAATATCCATAATCAATGCCAAGGATGCAATCTCATGAAAGACGGGAACGTTCAAAAATATGCTGATAGAATACTCAAACGAATCACTCAAGAACAAAAAAATGAAATCGAAAAAATGTGCATAGAAGAAAAACATTCTGATTTCAAATGGGATAGAGAAGAGCTTAAAGAACTTCGTGAATTTTATAAAGAAAAATACCACTTACAAAAACTAATCAACGATGAGAAATGCTGAAATAATACCCGAAGAAATACTGAATTTAACATGGAATGAATTGATGGCAGAACTATACAAAGTTCCAAATTGCTGTATTGATGCTCAACACTTCATAGTTACTGATTTACATCACTGGCTAAATACACAAAGAAATTTTATCGATAACCTCGTACTTAACGGTGTAGACTGCCGACATGACAAAAGAGCTAAATTTAGAAAGAAACAATTGCGGGAAATTTTACACGCTTCAAATGTATCTGAAAACCACTACCCCGTTGGTTCAAGACCAATAAGATTTAGTTCGATTTATCCTTTACGTGAAAAATAAACTAATAAACATTTGGTATATTAAAATGTATTTTGTATATTGAAACATCTTCCGATATTGGAATGACAACTAAACTTACAAAAATGCCTAATACTAAACTTATATCTGAACGCGAATTGAATATTTTTATTTTATTTTTTTCTGATACATATCGTCATATTCAAATTGAACAAATTGACCGTGAAAAAATCAAAAATTTCTTGTCTGAACCTTACATGATGAAAAGTTCTACCACAAGAAAAATGGCTATGTTTTCGGATTTCTGCATGGCGCAAAATATGTGCGATATTATTGAATAATTTTAATCACTAAAAACTTATAAAAATATCAAGAAAACTAAAAACTATGACGCAATTTATTCCAAAATTACAATCAATTCTAATCAACTTAAACTTCGCAATCGACGACGACGATGCAGGAATGCCTTTCGCTCGTTACGACCGACTTGAACATCAACTGTGCGACTTTATCGTTGAACATCGACCGACTCAAAATCAAATCGATGAACTTACTGAATTTTCTGATTTGTACAGAGTCTACAATGTGGAAAATATAATCAATGCTAATGTACCTAAACTAATAACTCAATCTTAAAACTATGACAGAAGAAAATAAAATCAAACTGATAACTACCAAAGAATTTCTTAAACGAATCAAAGGGACTCAATTTCTAATTGACTTACAAATTCCTTTGAAAGTAAATGACGGAACAATGTCTCGTGGCACTTGGAATCTTATAACCTCAAAACGGGATTTATCTTTATACTGTAAAGGAATAAAAATACATGGCAGATGGCAAATAACTCCCGTTAAAAAATACTTTGGATTGAAAGGAAAAAAAGAATCCTGTTTAACTCAAATCGAAGAATTACTTAACTGTATTGAAAAAAATGATTTCTAAGAAATTTAATCTAAAACTGTAATAAAGAACGGTGCTAACGCTCCGTTTTTTTTAGTTAAGAATATTATAGTATCTTTACATCAATGATACTCGACAAGTACATTCAAGAAAACTACGATGAAGTCTTAGGTTGGGCTTCTTCAATTTATGGCAAATCTGAAATAGACCCAAGGGACGTTGTCGCAGAACTTTATTTAGATTTGAAAAGTCGACCCGAAAAAATCAAAAATATTCCCGACAATAAACAAA
>TARA_R110002153_G_scaffold166870_1_pt1 | contig 14907 bp, 14 predicted proteins | sample TARA_R110002153 | Tara Oceans TARA_R110002153 (sample SAMEA4398193) | marine metagenome | biome: Polar Biome; feature: [SRF] surface water layer (ENVO:00010504); material: water (ENVO:00002006), including particulate matter (ENVO:01000060) such as... | depth 5 m
AAACACATCAACCACACCAGCTTATGCCTTTTGTGGGTAACCCTAGGTATAATATGCCTAAAGGTATCGCTTATGCCCTCAAAGATTACTGCGAACTAGTAGATACCACAGGCAGGATAATACGCGAGGACAAAGCAGGCCACATCGACCCGCAACAAAGTCCTATATTAAGCAGGCTAGGTTTATCCGAGGAACAATGGCTAACGCTCACTACTGAATTTGAGAAACACTTTTGTTATGCCGCAGGTGCGGAAATTATGATGACTAATTTTAAAAGACACACAGGTCATCAGCGAATACGAGGCATGGGGAAAGCTAAAAAATTATTATGTTGTGCTTAACTGCACAGTTCAGTTCAGTTTAATTCAATGCACTACAAACGCCCTATCCAACTTAGGTAATCATCCAACCCAAGCGATGCTTTATTTAGAACTATCGGCGTAATAATAAAGGTAAATCCACTTTTGTGTATCCCGCCCCGTTTACGCATTTTTCTGTGTACATAGTCAAACAACACCATTGCACTTTTAATCTACAAACACCTAAAAACTTGCATTTATATTTTTAAGTTATATGTTTCTCGTAATAGGTGGTTGACGTGTTGGTGCTATCCGCGATACAAATACACCGTGATCTCAAAATAACTTTGTTACACACAAATTTAAGAATTTTAAACATGAATAACGCTATTTTATCTACTTTACACCTGCTGGCAGCAAGACTGCACGGGTAGGTTGTAAGCGAGCGTTAACCAGTTTACAAAACCCGTGCATAGCGCGGGTTTTTTGTATGCGTATTTCCAGTAATTAACAACCAACAGAGCAATTAGGAGAAAGGTATGTCTGGCCAATTCAAAACAAACCAGGTCAAAATTTTCGACACCACCTTGCGGGACGGCGAACAAGCGCTACCAGCCAGTTTAAGTGTTAAGGAAAAACTAAAAATTGCTCTGGCTCTGGAACGTCTTGGTGTAGACATTATAGAAGCCGGTTTCCCAGTATCTTCGCCCGGTGATTTTAAATCAGTACAAAGCATCGCCCGTGAAATAAAAAATGCCACTGTGTGTGGCTTATCTCGCGCTTTGGCAAAAGACATTGATGCTTGTGGTGAAGCGTTAAAAGTAGCTGACCAATTCCGTATTCATACTTTTATTGCCACCTCTGATATTCATGTGAATACCAAATTACGTAAGTCTCAAGACGAAGTGGTTGAGATGGCCGTACAAGCCGTAAAACACGCGCGCCGTTATACTGACGATGTGGAGTTTTCCTGTGAAGATGCGGGTCGTACCCACATAGATTACCTATGCCGTATGGTAGAAGCCGCAATCAACGCTGGCGCCACCACAGTCAATATTCCCGACACTGTTGGCTACACTACCCCAACAGAGTTTGGTGGCATCATTAAAGACCTATTTAACCGTGTGCCCAATATCGACAAAGCGGTCATTTCAGTGCATTGCCATAATGATTTAGGTTTAGCTGTAGCTAACTCTTTAGCGGCAGTAGAGCAAGGTGCCAGACAAGTTGAAGCCACCATAAACGGTTTAGGTGAACGTGCTGGTAACTGCTCTTTAGAAGAAATTGCCATGATTTTGCAAACTCGCCATGCAAAACTGGGGTTTACCACCAATATTAAAAGTGAAGAAATTTCTCGTACCTCTAAATTGGTCAGCAACTTATGCAATATGCCGGTGCAAGCAAACAAGGCAATTGTTGGTGCCAATGCCTTTAGTCATTCGTCGGGTATTCACCAAGACGGCGTATTAAAAGGCCAAAACACCTACGAAATCATGACACCAGAAAGTGTCGGCATTAACAAAAACAACTTAAACCTCACCTCTCGTTCTGGCCGTCATGTGATCAAACATCGCTTGATCGAATTGGGTTACAAAGAAACCGATTTTGACTTAGAAACTGTATACGAATCTTTCGTGAAACTCGCCGACAAAAAAGGCCAAGTGTTTGATTATGACTTAGAAGCGCTATTGTTTTTCAGTCAAACCAAACAAGAAGACGAACATTACAAACTCATCTATTTACAGGCTAATTCAGGTAAACAAATCATACCAAGCGCTACGGTACGCATGTTAGTAGGCGATAAAGAAATTACTGAGTCTGCTACAGGTAACGGACCAGTAGATGCGGCTTACAACGCCATTACCAAAGTTGTGGGCCATAACCAGGTAGAGATTGTCGATTTTAAACTTGATTCAAAAGGTGAAGGAGCCAACGCACTAGCCCAAGTATCTGTGGTAGCTGAATACAATGGCCGTCGTTTTAACGGTATTGGTTTGGCAACAGATATAGTGGAGTCTGGAGTTAAAGCCTTAATATATGTATTAAACAACACACATTTAGCAGATCAAATTGATCAACAGAAAGAGCAACAAGTAAAAATAGCAGGGGTATAGAAGAGAATGTCTGACTACAACATAGCGGTATTGGCAGGTGATGGAATTGGCCCAGAGGTCATGGTCGAAGCCAAAAAAGTGTTAGCAGCCGTAACCAAAAAATTTAATATTTCATTTCAACTGAACGACTTCGATGTAGGTGGTTTAGCCATAGATAATCATGGTAAAGCCTTGCCTGCTGCCACCCTAAAAGGTTGTGAAGACGCCAGTGCCATTTTATTTGGCTCAATAGGTGGCCCTAAGTGGGACAGCTTACCCTTAGAAGAACGACCAGAGCGTGCCGCACTTTTGGCCTTACGCGGTCACTTTGATTTATTCAGTAATTTACGCCCAGCAAAAATTTATCAGGGCCTTGAAGCATTTTCGCCCCTTAGAGCAGATATTGCTGCTGCCGGCTTTGATGTATTAGTAGTGCGCGAACTCACCAGCGGTATTTATTTCGGTCAACCTAAAGGTTTAGAAGGCGAAGGTGAAGAACAATTTGCTTATGACACTATGCGTTACAGCAAAAGAGAAATACGCCGCATTGCTATCAGCGCCTTTGACGCTGCGCAAAAACGTGGCAAAAAAGTCACCTCGGTAGACAAGGCTAATGTATTGGTTTGCAGCCGTTTATGGCGCGAAGTGGTAGAAGAAGTAGCAAAAGACTACCCAGAAGTAGAACTTGAACACATCTATATCGACAATGCGACTATGCAACTTATCCGCAACCCGAGTCAGTTTGACGTGATGTTATGTTCAAATTTGTTTGGCGACATTATTTCTGACGAATGTGCGATGATTACAGGCTCCATGGGGCTATTACCTTCAGCCAGTATCAATCAAGACAATTTTGGTATGTACGAACCTGCAGGCGGCTCAGCCCCTGATATCGCAGGTAAAGGCATTGCCAACCCTATTGCGCAAATACTTTCAGCTTCCATGCTGTTACGTTTCAGCTTAAATGAAACAGCCGCCGCAGATGCCATTGATTCAGCCGTAATGAAGACCTTAGGTGATGGTATACTGACAGGCGATCTACTTGGACCTGATGAACGTCATTTAGCTAAAAGTACCAGTGAAGTGGGCGACTATATCGCCGCGTTAATTTAACAGATTTAGGAAATAGTCATGGCTACCACCTTATATGACAAAATATGGCAAGCGCATATTATCGATGCGAAAAAAACCTCTGAAACCGGCGAAGAGGGATTAATTTATATAGACAGACATTTGATCCACGAGGTGACTACCCCTCAAGCTTTTGCAGGTCTAGATGAAAAAAGTCGTAAAGTACGTTGCCCCGAGCGCACTTTTGCCACTATGGATCATAGCATATCAACTCGCTCTTTAGCCCTTGATGCTTGTGGACCTACTAATAAATTACAATTGCAAACTTTAGCAGACAACTGCAAAAAGCACGGTATTGAGTTATTCCCTGTTGGTCACCAAAAACAAGGTATTGTGCATGTAATGGGTCCTGAACTTGGGCTTATTCAACCAGGCATGACTGTTGTTTGTGGTGACTCACACACTGCTACTCACGGTGCATTTGGCGCTTTGGCTTTTGGTATTGGTACCTCTCAGGTAGAACATGTATTTGCTACCCAAACACTGAAACAAAGCAAAGCCAAAAGCATGCAAGTGCAAGTTAACGGCAGCTTACCTATTGGCATTACTGCCAAAGATATTATCTTGGCTATCATAGGTAAAATTGGTCACGCTGGTGCTACTGGCTACGTCATTGAATATAGTGGTGAAGCGATTTCAGCACTATCAATGGAAGAGCGCATGACAGTGTGTAACATGAGTATAGAAGCAGGCGCTAAAGCAGGTTTAATTGCTCCTGACCAAACCACTTTTGATTATCTTGAAGGCCGTGAATACGCACCTAAAGGCGATAATTGGACCCAAGCAGTTGCTTATTGGAACAGCTTAAAATCTGATAAAGATGCAACTTTTGATACCGTTATTCAATTAAACGCTGCTGATATCACACCACAAGTGACTTGGGGCACTAACCCAGGGCAAGTTATTGGTGTTAATCAACCCGTGCCATCTCCAAACGATTTTTCAGATCCCATTGATAAAGACTCTGCCAACAAAGCCCTTAAATATATGGACTTAGCGCCAGGTCAAAAATTATCTGAATTAAGCGTTAATAATGTCTTTATTGGTTCATGTACCAATGGCCGTATTGAAGATATGCGCGCTGCAGCGGCAATAGCCAAACATGGCAAAGTAGCACCAGGTGTGACGGCTATTGTGGTACCGGGTTCGGTATCAGTTAAAGCCCAAGCTGAGGCAGAACAACTCGATAAAATATTTATCGAAGCAGGTTTTGAATGGCGCTTACCTGGTTGTTCAATGTGTTTAGGCATGAACGACGATATCCTGACACAAGGTGATCGCTGTGCGTCTACCAGCAACCGTAACTTTGAAGGCCGTCAAGGCCGAGGTTCGCGCACTCATTTAGTTAGTCCTGCTATGGCCGCAGCTGCTGCATTGGCAGGTCACTTCGCCGATGTGCGCGATTATCAATAGATATTAAGGAATTTTTCATGACAACAGCAGGAATTAATATCCATACAGGTAAGGCAATGCCTTTAAATCAAGCCAATGTTGATACTGACCAAATCATCCCTAAGCAATTCTTAACTGCAGTCACGAAAAGTGGCTACGGCAAACACTTGTTTCACGATTGGCGTTATCTGGATCAACATGAACAAGTACCTAATCCTGACTTTGTATTTAACAAGGCAGAACACCAAGGGGCCAGTGTTTTACTGACTAGGGAAAACTTTGGCTGTGGCTCAAGTCGCGAACATGCGCCTTGGTCGCTAGACGACTATGGTTTTAAAGTGGTAATTGGTACTAGTTTTGCTGACATTTTTTACGGTAACTGTATCAACAATCAATTGTTACCTGTGCAACTTACAAGCAGTCAAATGGATCAACTTTTTGCTCTGGTTGAAAGTGATGCCTCTGCGCAAATCACTGTGAATTTACAAGATCAAACAGTTAAGGTTAAAGACTTGAGTTTTGTATTTGAAATTGCAGAACAACATAAAACCAATCTACTCAAAGGTTTGGATGCAATAGGTCAAACTTTAGAACTAAACGATAAAATTACCGCGTTTGAGAATAATTTGCCACAGTGGCAAAAAGCTTAAATTCAATGATTAAAAAACGGCTCACTTTGAGCCGTTTTTTCTATCCTCTGCAAATTTAATTCATAATTGATTTATTTGCTGCCCCAAATCAAACTTGCTATCTGTCACAATTTTTTCAAGCACTATCACTTTTGCAACCAGCACTTCTACCTTCTCTTGCATGGTTATCACAGCTTCAGTATCACTGTCTTTTTGCAGCGCTAATATCTTCTGATTGACCTCTGATTTGTAATTAAAATAATTACGCACAAAGATAATAATTAAAATCGGTGATGTCAGTGCCATCATAACTAAAAATAATTCAAACATAGTTGCTCTCCAAGTGGGTGTTTTGTTTTGTTGGTTCTAGGTTAGTATTGGTATTAGTTTTGGGATTGTTGTGCCATAAGGATGCAAGGGTTACTTGCCTAGGCTTACCTTTACGAACCAGCATATACACGTAAACAACGCTTAAGATAATTGCGGTAGCTTTGAATAGGTTACCTTCTAAGTCCCCTGCTGCGCCCCCTGACATACCAAATATGCCGTATGCTGCGTTCATAAAGATATGCATAAACATTGGAAACCAAATACGGTATCCACATTCACAATATAGCCACGCAAACCAAGTGCCAGCGATAGCCGTTATTGACAGCGCCATCACAGCCGATATGACATCATGGCCTTGATAAATATGTCCTAAACCAAAAATAATCGAGCTAATTAGTGCGGCAGGTATAAACCCCCAGCGACAATAGTGAAATAACACCCCAAATAACGCTGCTCTGAAGATAATTTCTTCGAACACACCGGCATATATTGAACCCGTAATGATGCCAGAAAGTGACAAATTTAATTCGCTACTTAAAAATGCATAACCTAAAGTCATAGGGATACAACAAGCAACTGCCGCCAAAAAGTAATGTTGAGAGCCAGCCACATTAAGGCCTAATACGTCATACCAAGGATGTTCTTTAAACAGAAAGGTCGCTACTAATACTAGTGGCCCGTAAATAAATAGATACTTGGCCACTGTATGTAAAACGTAAGATTGTTGATCTAACCTGAGTAAAACGTCGCTCCAACTATCGCCCCAAAACTCTCTCATCAAATAGTGACAGAACATAAAGGTAGTTAATAACACTAGTGATTTTATTATGTGATTCATATATACCTGCTTAATGTGAAATTTAAAATTCACATTAAGCATGACAGCACAATCCAAAAGGGCGATAAGTTAGGGATAAACCTAGTTTTTAAGGGGCTAGTGACAAAAAACTGGGGTGATTAACAAGCTTTAGGGACTAATGACAAAGCCTGTTTTATGGCATCCACATAAGTACGGGAGACGGGAACCACAACTTCACCTGCCTGCATGGATAATTGCAAACCAGCAGCATTACCCTGCCATGCTTTAACTAATGATACATTCACTGCATAAGATCTATGGCAACGAATCACCTGTGAGCTATTCGGCAGCTGTTTTAAAAGGTTGGTTAACGAACAACGTAATAATTTATGGCTGCAACTCTCACCATCAAGTAAAGCAAGTTCACAATAGTTATCCGCAGATTTGATAAACAACAAATGCGACAAGGCAAGTTGCACATAATCGTCTTTATTTTCACCGCTTAAGGTTATTAGCTTAACTTGGGTTGATGGATTGCCTTCAGGTTGAGGTTGACCAAGATCAGTCTGCTGTGGTGGCGAGATAGTGACTGAATGACGATTAACTAGAAACATAAAACAGATAGGAAATAACCCTATTGCTAAGGTATAAAAAACAAACAACAACTGATTCTGCCAATGCCAAGAGCCCAACATTGCCACCACAAAATAACTGTGATTAAACACCGCAACTATCACAATATAAAGACTAGGAATAAGCAATCGTTGGAAATGACTCTTTAACTTGAGGTGAGTTAAGCCTATCTCTAATGAGCCAGACAACAATAATGCACAAAACGTCACTAAGCCATAACCTGCAAGTCGCAGAAATTTGTAGGAAATAAGATCGTTATTAGTACCAAAAGGTTGAAACAAAAATAAAACGAACAAAGTCACTGCAGAAAAAATCAATGCCCTTCTCACCAGCACTTTTCTGGACAATAAATCATCTTGAAGCCACAACTGCACTATTTAGACACCCCTACCCTTAAAAAACGGCCATAAAAATACCACAGATATAGCTACTTAATGGCACTACATTTATCGCTTAGAAGAATAAGGATCTTCAGCCATCAAATAGGCCCGTAAATCGGCTTTATGGGGTTGTGATTTTAACCATTCTCGCATTTCTTTTACTTTGTTATACACTTCGTCGCCAAATCTATCGCGGTATATATCTGTAAGATGTTCTCGTGCACTGTCTTGACGAATTTTTCGTTGCCATGATTCTGTCACTAATGCATTAAGACTGCCCGCTAAGCCTTCGTGGATCAGCAATTCCCACTCGCCTTTATCTAACCATAAGCCACCTATGGCTGTACTGTAATCGAGTCTATGACTATTATTCGCTGATATCTTAAACTTACGCATAATAGTGTGCGTGACTGGGCATAATATGGCTTGCTTTTTTTCTACAGCTTCCACTTCCTCAAATTGGATATCTTTTGCAAATTCATAATCAGGGTGCCGTTCACGCCATGCAGCGTAATCTTCAATTAAAATCCAATCACCACCACAATCTGAACAGGTGTGAGCTCTGAATAAACCGTCGATAAAGCTGGGGTTTAGTTTTCCAGTATTACAAGCTGTGCATTTCATATTAGATCCTGTTTTCATTCGAAACTGATGTTAAATATGCCAGATAAGTAAAGTCTAGCGCAAGTGAACCTCTATTGGTGGTTTATCCATACCCTTAATCCATATTCTGTTTATCTTCTTCAAACAAATGTTGTAGTTCCAAGCGCCCTTGTTTACTGATTTTAATGAGTTCTTCAAAATCCATATTTTGCATCAGAGTATTATCTAATAAGTGCTTATCATGGGTGGCAAAGATATCTATCAAATGTTTGGCTTCGGTGTCGCTCTTACCGTAGGCTTGAAGCAGCATATTTGCCGCTTCTAAGCCACCCGCAAACACTTCTCTGACGTTTGTTTGAATACCAAGGTTATATAGTTTAATTGCAGTAAAACGATTTCTCGCTCTGGCAATAACCTTAACTTCAGGGAAATGTTCTGTAACTAACTCAGAAATTTTAAGTGCATCATCTTCATCATCTACTGCCACCAAAATCACCTTAGCGTGGGCAATGCCTGCGGCCTCTAATAAGTCTAATCGACATGCGTCACCAAAAAACACTTTATTACCAAACTGCCTTACAAATTCAATATGTTCGGCGTCTTTATCTAGCGCCGTAAAAGGAATATTGTTGGCGGCTAAAATCCTGCCAGATACCTGACCAAATCGGCCAAACCCAGCAATCAGCACTTCAGGCTCACTCAAATCCGCTTTAGAGTCATAAACGGCTGGACAGTTTTTACTGGTAAACCATAAGCTGTGCAAAATCACTAAAGGTGCAGTTAATGCCATAGAAACACCTACAATTAATGTCACTTCACTACTAATTTGCACGGGTATTATTCCATTAGTCGCTGCTTGTGCCATCACCACAAAAGCAAACTCTCCTCCTTGGGATAACATCAATCCCACCCGCCAAGCATCGGTATTGTGCTGCTTAGCTAACTTAAGCACTGCGAAAATAATTAGGGTTTTAATTAACACTAATATTAAACTGGCGGAAATAATAAACACTGGCTCTGCCATTAAAATACTTAGGTCTAAGTTCATACCTATAGCAATAAAAAACAAGCCTAGTAATAAACCTTTGAAGGGTTCGATTTCGGTTTCTAGCTGATGTCTGAAACTAGAATTAGCGAGTAACATTCCGGCTACAAATGCCCCCATACCCATGGATAACCCAGCCTCCTCCATCCCTATTGCAGTCGCCATAACAATAAGTAACGCCGCGGCAGTCATCACTTCTTGGCTACCATATTTAGACACTAGTCGTAAAAACGGATTAGTTAAATAACGCCCTACAGCTAATACTGTAACTATTGCTAACACACCAATCCACCAAGGTGGCCCAGCATTATTGCTTGTGGTTGAGAGATGTTCGATTAACAACAAGATAGGAATAACCGCTAAATCTTGCATTAATAGAATTGAAAAACCCTGTTGACCCGGTGGCGATTTAAGAATGCGATGTTCTGTCATTAACTGCACAGCAAAGGCGGTAGACGACAAAGCCAGTGACAAACCTATCACTAAGGAAATAACCCAGGAAAAATCCATTACAAAATGCGAAATTAAACCTATGATGCAGGCACTTATCAGAAATTGTCCGCCACCAGTAAATAAAATTTGATTGCGCATTCCCCAGAGTTTTTCGGGTTGTAACTCTAAGCCAATCACAAACAGCAGTAACACCACCCCCAGTTCAGCAAAATGTAATATGGTCTGAGGATCATTCACCCAATTCATGACTTGTGGGCCAATCACTAACCCAGCAACCAAATAACCTAAAATAGCGCCTAATTTAAACTTTTTAAAAATAGGTACCGCAATCACAGTTGCGGCTAAAAAAATTACAGCTGAACCCAAAACACTCATCAAATTTACCTAAGGTTATAAAGTCTGGAAAAAATAGAGAATACCTTCAAACTGCTATTCAGACACTAAAAATGCGAACTCGCCTTGAATTTAACAGTTTGTTAACATTGATATAAGTTAATAAAATAACCAGAGAAAATACATGAACGACACCACTGATAACACAACAACAACGCCCAAGTGGTTTTTAATTTTGGCCGTTGTATTAGCTATATGGAACCTTATGGGCGTCATGGCTTTTATTATGCAAATGACTATGACAGTAGAACAAATTGCTGCACTGCCAGAAAAACAACAGATGTTATATCAAGATATTCCACTCTGGGTGAATATTGCCTTCGGTTGTGCGGTATTCGGTGGGGCTTTAGGCTGTATTGCTTTAGCCTTTAAAAAGGCTATTGCCTTACCCATTTTAGTAATTTCATTGGTTGGGGTATTAGTGCAAATGTTTCATGCATTTATTCTCACAAACTCATATGAGGTATTTGGTCCAGGTGGCGCTATCATGCCAATGTTGGTGATAGTCATTGCACTATTTCTAGTTTGGCTGGCGAATAACGCCAAGGTTAAAGGTTGGATAGCCTAAGTTACAGTGCATCAAAGCCTATTTGACAGTTTAGAATTAGTCCTTTTTATCAAATAATAGAAATGAGTGAATGTTTGCTTCACTGAGAAAGCGCACGGTGACATATACCATGTCATTCCCGCGAAGGCGGGAACCCCCAACAACATCTGAGAAATCTAAAAGAATCGTCCTTTTCAACATGGAAATTTCTGCATATATTTATTAAATGATTGAAAAGGAGTTCAACTATGAAACAACCCTGCATATACATTCTCACAAATGATAACAACAGTACGCTATACATCGGGGTAACAAGTAATTTAGTGCAGCGCATTTATCAACATAAAAACAAACAAGTGAAGGGTTTTAGCTTCAAATACAACTTGAATAAATTAGTCTATTTTGAGCAATTTGAAGATATGGATAGTGCAATACTTCGAGAGAAAAGGCTCAAAAAATGGAACAGAGAATGGAAAAATCGGCTCATCAATGAGTTAAACCCTAGCTGGAAAGACTTATATTTTGACTTGGTTGGGTGAGAGTCGATTGAGCTTACTGGGGCAATTTAGGGGTTCCCGCCTTCGCGGGAATGACGTGTAATAGCTTGTAAATCATCACCTCCTCACCGTCTGCAAACTGCTATTTTAAGTCAGTACCCAAATGGCTTGATGGAAATAATAAATTCATTGGATTAGTCAGCGTTCTTATCTTTAACAATACCCGTTTAATTGGTTTTAAAAGGGTCCTCACCCGCTCAAAATGAAGGAAGCTCAACCTTCACGTCGAATGTTTTTCCAAATTGGACATTAGTAATAATCTGGTCTTCAATAACGTGTCCATCCACTATCACCCGCAGCTCTGTTAACTAGTGAATTCTAGTGTAAGCCCCATTTAAAAGTTGCCCTCTATACTTCCGAGTAATGCTGGCAGATTGCCAATCATCAGGCAGTTGCGGTGAAACTTTCAAACCTTGCTTACGCCCCACCACACCAAATAAGTTTTCAATTGCTCAAAAGCCAAATTTCCCTTACCTAATTTATATAAACTGTATGCATAAAAGGCATATGACTTAAGGCTAGTTGTTTCATTTGCTGCACTTAAAAAGTTAAATTATAGAGCTGGTGGTATTAGGGAGTATTTATCAAATCAATATATCGCTTATCAATGGCGGCCTTCTCACCGCTTTTAACTAATAGTGAGAAAGCATGCTCAAATTCTGCTATCCATTTTTCCGCATTCGGATAATCTTTACTTATAACAAGATACAATGGGATAAGTGCCAACTGTTCAGGGAATATAACAATAGAAATATCGTTAACTTCACTTTTCGGTAACTTGTTGGCATTAATATAACCATTAGTTAAGCCTGCATCACTCCAGCCTTTTTGCACATGTTTAACACAGCCAACACCGTCTTTAACACGGTTAATTTTCATTTGATATTTGTCTACAATGCCTTGTTCGATTGAGTCCAAGCTGTAACTAAAAGGGAAACACAAACGTTTGCCTTTTAGTTGATTTGGGGATGTAAATGTAGAGTTACTGGCCACATACATATGAACGGGTACAAAGTTAATCGCCGCTGAAAACCAAAAATTCTCTGCACGCTGCTCAGAATACACAAACGGAAATGCAGCCAGAAATTTCCCCTCTTGTGTCCATTTAAGGGCTCGATCCCAAGGTAAAATTTCAATCGTGGTATCTAAGTAAAGTTTATTAAACGTTTGCTTAATCAAACTTGTTGACCAACCACCGTCAGGAAGTTTGTTGTCAATAAAAGGCGAATATCCCTCGCCAGTGGCAAGTCGTACTTTACCTTTAACTAAAGCCTGCTGTGTAATCCCGAAGCTCGAAAATACAGAAACAAAGACTAATAACAAGATCATCAATAAACAAGTTACGGCATGTTTGTGGTTAAAATGTGGTTTGTGCACACTCAATTCCTTTGGGTAATTCAACAAACAGTTATGCAGTCTTATCTTTATCCTAAAAAAATGGTACCGAACCGAGCAAATTATAATCCAAAACTTGGATTATTTACCAATCGGTCAAAGCCGCCATAGAAAACGTTTGCCCAGAGAAATTTAAGATAACGTGCTGTGGCTCGATACGAACAATTTCAATCAGGCCATCAATTTTATCGCCTTCAACCATTCGAGTGCCGTTGACTCTGACCCATCTCTCTGAATCAACAGATGCATACATATGTGCCGAAAAAGCCATACTGGGTAATCTTGTCATCACCCATGGAGGAAGCTGGTCAATTCTAGGTACTTCTTTGCTGCTGGATACACTTTCAACAGGCGGTGGCGCTGCTGGCGAGTCTTCCACTTCAGTTATGGCCTTTTTAAACCGTGCTAATACATCAGCAGAAATTTGCGGCTCTGGCTCTGTCTCCGTTACAGTTACTGGTACTGGTGTTGCGGTAATTGTTTGTTCTAAGTCAATTGCCTCAGAAGGTTGTTTAGCCTCTTCTGAAACCGCGACTTGTTGTACAGCAGCCGATGCAATTTTGTTGGCGTTTGTATCTTGGGGATTAGCCACTTGTTTTAATGGCTTAACATCATCAGTCTGTTGCTCAGTCACCTGACTACTCGAAGTTAGAGCTGGAATTGGCACACTCACTCTTGGCATTTCATCTTGTGAACTAAATAAACCTAAAACGCTCTGATAATTAGCCAAAGTCCAACCAAAAGCTAAACCACCTAAAGCGATAAAGGCCGCGAATAAATAACGTTTGCTATAGTACTGCCAAGCCGAGGGCATATCTTGAACAGAAGGTAAAAACAAACTGCGATGATATTGATCTGACAAACCATCGTTGTTTCGGGTACTAGTCACCTTATTGCTTTCAAGCATTCTGCGAGTCGCAGATTTTTTAATCTTTGGCGCTTCTGCCTCTAGTTCAACGGTTTGGTCAGGATCAACTTCCACTTGTTGAATACCCATTTCAATCAAACCTTGCACCATATCTTGGCTAGTAACTAAACCGGATTTCTTAATCTTGACGGGCCCATTTTGTGCGGTGATCCGCACAATCACCATGCCCGCCCGTAAATCATGAATATCTATTTGTTTAAGCATTGAGTCGACCTATCGCAAATCCAAGTACGGCCGCGCCTAAAAATAGTGCTAACAAGGTGTAAGTCCAGCGTTTCCCCTGGCGCTGCTGCACTACATCTTCCCCTAAAATTTGTTGTGCCGCGGCAATAAAAACATGTTGCGGAACAACCGGCATTTGTTTAGTAAAAGTTAAGGTTAACGCCCTATCACACAACAAGTTAATGACCCTTGGGATCCCCCCAGTAATATCAAATGCCGCTCGAATAGTCGCCTTAGAAAACACACTAATATCACCATTGGCCACGCCTAACCTATGTCCAATATAAGCACCTACTTCGGAAGAGCTTAAAGGCAAAAGATGGTAACGGGCGGTAATACGCTGAGCTAATTGACGTAACTCATTACGCTTTAATAATTGCTGTAACTCAGGCTGCCCAATTAACACTACTTTTAGCAGCTTTTCGCGATTTGTTTCTAGATTGGTCAGTAACCTAAGTTGTTCTAATACTTCGGGCAATAAATGCTGCGCTTCATCAATAATCAACACTGTATTCACACCATGATCATGATTATTGGCCAACTTAGCGAGAATTTGGTCGGTAAAATACTTTAGGCTGGCATGTTTACGTTTGTATTCAATGCCTAACTCATCACAAATTGTACCTAGCAGCTCTAGGGCAGACAAAGTAGGATTCAAAATCATAGCAACTTGGGTGTTTTCGGGTAATTGCTGCATAAGCTTGCGCGACACTGTTGTTTTACCAGTGCCAACTTCACCCGTTAACATCACAAAGCCACCACTTTCACGTAGTCCAAAAATCAAGTGAGCCAAAGCTTCTTTATGACGAGGACTCATATACAAATAGTCAGGATTGGGCGCAATAGAAAACGGATTATCGGATAATCCAAAATAGCTGAGATACATAAGTTAGGTAGACAAGTCCGTGAAAAAATACTGCATAAATATAAAGCCTAAACTAACCAGTTAGCTAGATATTGTCAAAGAGACTATTGTTAATTTTTATGTCTGGTGACTTCTGCAAAGCTTCGCTCTAAGGCATAATAGTTGTAATGAAACATTCTAAGATTTTATGCAAACTTATTTAGTGGGTGGCGC
>TARA_R110002153_G_scaffold29711_9_pt1 | contig 14865 bp, 10 predicted proteins | sample TARA_R110002153 | Tara Oceans TARA_R110002153 (sample SAMEA4398193) | marine metagenome | biome: Polar Biome; feature: [SRF] surface water layer (ENVO:00010504); material: water (ENVO:00002006), including particulate matter (ENVO:01000060) such as... | depth 5 m
ATATAAAATATATGACACACATACACCTGTTGTAAGTATTAATGATAATGATGGTATAAACGAAGAAGCTACATCTGGTCATGTTATTCAAGCTACAAATAATAGTGGAGCTGGTGTAGGAAGTTTTTCTAATTTTGGAACTCAATATGTATATGTGTGGGGAGATGGTACTTCTAATACAACAGTAAACGCTGGTTCAGGTTCAAATGGTGATAGAGGAGTTGGTACAGTGTCACACACGTATGCTTTATCAGGTTCTAATCAAGCTACCGGTAGCTCAACTACCTTCAATGGCGAACTGAGAATAACATCCCCACATTCTAGTTCACCTTTTTCATCTTCGACTTTTAATGTAACAGTAAGACCTGACTTGAGAACTAATTTTAACTTACAAGAATATGGGGCTTTATCTGATAGAACTGGAGATACTGTAGCTAATCTATACAAATTTACAGGCTATGATAATATAATTAGATCAAGAGTAAATTTTATAAACACTTCCCAAAATGTTACTAGTTATTTGCAGGATAGAGGTTTTGGTACTACAAGATCTTATAATCAAGGTTCAGGTACTGCTGGTCAAGTAGGAGTTACTCATGTTCTAAATTACGAAGATCAAGCTACAGGTACGTATATTGTAAGATTGAGAGGTTCTGGTTCACCAGGAGGTGTAGCTCAAGAAGATAGCGAATCATTAGTTATAAATTTATCAGACCCACCTGCAGCTCCTCCTTCGTTGTCTAGTTTTACATTAACTTTGTCAACTGCATCAGTTGGCACTAGTCCTAAAATAGCAGCCGGCTTTATTGATAATACTCAAAGTCAAGCTACATTGACTCCTGGGGATAGTTTAAACACTTCAACAGCAAGAAGATATTTAGATACATCAGGTAATATCATTACTAATACTTTAAGCGGTGTTAATGGAGGAACTTTAGGTTATCTAAGAGCAAGGCAAGGTGATAATCAAATTTTAGGTACTAAAACTTTCACAACAAGTTTAAATGAAACTGGTACGTTTGGTAATATGACAGTTTCACAACAAGGCGACGCTCATGATACTGTTAGTAGTTCTACATATCCAACTGGATTTTATCAAACATTTAGTGTAAGTATTTCAAGAGCTATAACTAGTTTTAGTTTAGGGTTGAATGCTGTAAAATTAGAAAGAGCTGACTCTTCCCCTACAAACGTTGTACATATACTTAGAGATCACATTACTAATTCACCAACTATATCTAATGCAGGTACAGTCAGTGTTGGCAATGCAGGTTCGTTGAAATATATATCAGGTATACCTTATTTTAATTCAGGCTCCCCAACTGTAAACGTATCAGGTATTACTGTTACAAACTTAGTTGGTTTAGCCTATATAGATGTTTCTAATCCTGTCGAGATTGATAGTTCTTCAAACCAAGAAGGAACTTCTTCAGCAGCAACAAACAATACTGATTTTAGTTATGCTGATATAGATGGTTCAACTACTATGTTAAACAGTGGTATACCTATAGCATTAACTGGAGCTTCGCCTAATCCAGCATATACGTTAGGTGCATTGAGTGTTCCTATCACATCTTCGTCTGTTAGGACTGTAGATAGAATTAAAATAAGAGCTAGAAATGTTAATGGTGTAAGTTCGTATGTTGAAAATACAACTAATATTAACGTGCACACATCATCACAGAGTGGATTTAATGAAAATAGTATAAGCGTTTCTAATAGTTTAGGATCTACATTTACAGATAATGCTATTAGATCAGCAGCCCTTAAATCTGAAACGTCTAACACCCCTTCTTTGAGAGGCTCAAGTTTTAATTATTATTCTACTGAAACTTTTACCGAAGGAGCTGATCCTGGTGTAGCTGGAACAAAAGAAGCTACAGTTAGATTAGGAATATTGAAACACAATATAACAAATTATTCTACACATGTTCCACCTGGACCTAACAGATCAAGTGATTCTGGTACTCAGTTTTATACATTAGCATTTAGAAGAGCTGCTATGGCTAACTTTACAGTCAACATAGTTTCATCAACTGGTATAGAAGGAATGTTTGTAGCTGCTCCTGGTACAACAATTGATAATACTTCAGGCTCAAACGGTTGGTTAAATTGTGGAGCTCAATATGCAGGTGCAGGTGTGCCTGGAAGTGATACAGGAAATGGTGGTAATGGTTCTGATGGTTGTGCATCTACAGGAGCAGATGTTATTGGTAGTGGATCATTAAATGGATCTTTCACATTTACTTTAGGAACACAAAACTCAACTAATGCAGATAGTAATGTTGTATTATTGAGAATAGCTTTAGCAGCTAACGATACAGTAACTAGTTTGAGTATAAGTTAATGGCTATTAGTTTAAAATCAAAAGTCGATTTTCTATTTAAAAAATTAGGTTTTAATGTCACTCGAACTGACTCTGATAGTCTAAAAGGAGCTACTAACGAATCAATACCATCGCCGTTAGTTATAAGAGGTGATTTAACTTGGAATAAAGCTGGTGCTATTCCTATAGCTATTCCTGCTTCTAGCAGTAGTATTGTTGAAGTTTATGGATCTAATAATTTAATTGAAACTACTAATGATGGTACTTCTTCTACAAATCGTACTTGGTTAACAGGATTAACTAATTGGATTAATCCAGAATTTGGAGCTACGTATCAAGTTAAAGTTTATGTTCATACATCTAACGATAGTGACAGTGCTGCTCATATAAGTAAACAAGTTTTTGCTTCTGGGTCAGGTAATGATGATGAATGGTTTTTTGATTATTCGTCTGGTGTATTACATTTCATGGGAGAGAATTTACCTAACGGAGTAAGCTTCAGTGGTAAGTCAGTTTATATAAGTGGAGCAAGATATGTAGGGCCATTAGGATTAGACGAGTTTGTTCCTAATGCTATGAATGAATCTGATCAAGCTACTGTAGCAAGACACACAAAAGAAATTGATCAATTAAGAATTGATACAGATTCAGATCACGCAGCTTTTCAACTTAAAATATCTAGTATAGCAGGTATAGGCGATTCAGATTTATCTGCATCTGCTCAGTTGAGAAACGATGTTGATAGTTTGAGATTAGATGTTGATTCGGATACAACATTTATTCAAACTTTAAAAACTAAACAATCATTATTAAAAAATGCTATTGATTCAGACTATGCATTATTTCAAAGTAAAATTTCTGAAATACAAGGCATTGAAGATTCTGATTTAACTGTAATGGCAATATTAAGAAACGATGTTGATACATTAAAACTTGATAGAGATTCAGATACTATAATTTTACAAACTTTAAAAACTAAACAATCATTATTGAAAGATGCTATTGATTCTGACTATGCATTATTTCAAACAAAAATATCAAATATTAAAGGAATTGAAGATTCTGATCTGACAGTTGTATCTATTCTTAGAAACAATGTTGATAGTTTGAGATCAGATGTTGATTCAGATACAACATTTATTCAAACTTTAAAAACTAAACAATCCGAATTAAAAGATGCTATTGATTCTGACTATGCATTATTTCAAACAAAGTTATCTAATGTAAAAGGTTTAGAAGATTCAGATCTTACAGTTGTTGCTACATTGAGAAACGATGTTGATACATTAAAATTAGATAGAGATTCTGATACTACTATTGTACAAACTTTAAAAACTAAACAATCATTATTAAAAGATGCTATTGATTCTGACTATGCATTATTTCAAACTAAATTAAATGCTATCACAGGAATAGGAGATTCAGATCTTGCAGTTGTTGCTGCATTAAGAAACGATGTAGATAAAAATGATTCAGACGTTATTAACCTCAATGCTAAAGTAAATAGTTTAATGTCTGATAGAGATTCAGATACTATAGTTATTCAAGATTTGAATAGAAGAATGAATATATTAGAGGCAGCAGTTGGTGTTACACCATCACAGCCAGATGCTACTCCTATACCAACTGATTCAGAGACACTTGGAATTGTTCAGTTCTCAACAGATAGTGACAATGTCCTTGAAAATAACATAACTGTAACGTGGAGAGTTATTGCTGGTGATGGGGCTACAGTTACAATTAATACAGTATTGTTTGCAAAAGGTATGACAGATGCAAATGTACTACAAATATTATATATAAATATAATAGATCATCCTGTTGCAAATAGATATTGGGAAGTTTTCGCATTAAGGAATGGTAATAAAATTGAATACGCATTCAAAGAGAAGTATAGTATATTAGGTTATACTTTGACAGTTGCTGTAACAAATAGTAGTGATAATGCTAGTTTTGTAAATACAGTTCCTTCATCGTAGAATTTTAATAATATAAATATAACAGATAAATTATCTTTGTAATTACAAAAAGGAGTCGATAGATGGCGTTCCAAGTTAGCCCAGGTGTACAGGTCCAAGAAAAAGACCTAACTAATATAATACCAGCAGTAGCAACCTCAACAGGAGCTATAGCAGGTAATTTCGAGTGGGGTCCTGCTTTAGAACCCACATTAATAAGTTCAGAAGAACAGTTGGTATCTATATTTGGTAACCCTATAGTATCAACAATTGCTGGTGAAAGCAATAGAACAGATTGGTACTCAGCAGCAAATTTTCTTTCATATGCTAATGCAATACAAGTTTGTAGAATATTAACTGATGGAGCAAGAAACGCTGCATCAGAATTTGTAACATTAGAAGCAGGAAAAACTACAATAACAATAACAGGTACTCCTGTATTAAGTTTTCCAGACTCAGATGGTGAAGGTCATAAAACACAAACTGTTACTATAGGAGCAGTTACTAGTGGTACAGCCTTAACATTCAGAGTTACAGATTCAGACAATATAAGTAATTCAGGTGACATAGCTAATATTATTAAGAATGCTATTAACGTTGAAGGAAATGCAACAGATGCTTCTGTAGATTCAGATGGTTCATCTTCATTGGGCAACGATGCTACAGTGACATTTACAACTCCAGCTGGCACAGATCCATCAGCAATTACAACTATAGGCTTATCATTTATACCAATAGAAGAATTAGAACAAGGAGCAGGGTTTGGAACTGCAGCTGTTTTAAATAATTTAGATGATTTTATAGCTGAAGAAACAACGTTGTCAAATGGTTCTATTTATGCTAGATATCCAGGTTCAAGAGGTAATGGTATAGGAGTTATTTTAATAGATGCTTCAATATCAGACAGTGACTTTTTGAATACATCTTTAGTAGCTAATGGTAAAATCAAAGCAGGTGTGTTGTTTGATAAAAGACCTGGTAAATCACAATGGTCTACAGATACTTTTGACTCAGATGTAAACGATGAAGTTCATATTATAGTACACACTACAGACACAACAATAACTGGCAATGCTTATGAAGTTTTAGAAATACATGAAGCACTTTCAAAAGCTGGTAATGGTGTTACTGCTGATGGTGGTCAAAACTATTATAAAACTATAGTTAATAATACAAGTAATTGGATTTATGTTTTAACTGAAGACAATGCTAATGGAACAGCTGTTACTGCTCTTACAAATAGTGAACAGACAACTACAATAGGTACAAGCATATATAAAAGTAACCAAAAAGATTTTGTAAGATTTGTTTCAAATGCAGCAATTGCAGGTGTAAGAAGATATGATTTGAATGGAGGATCTTCAGGAGATGATATTGATGCCGCAGATTACACTGGTGCTTTAGATAAATTTAAAGATGCTGAAGAGATTGACATATCATTAATTATTGGTAATCATTTTGGTTCAGGTTCTGCAAATGCTACTAAACAAAAAACAGTACAAAAATATGCAATAGACAATCTTGCTAAGATAAGAAAAGATTGTATAGTATTTTGTTCACCTTCATATGATTCAGCTGTAATTAATCCTACAGCAAAAAAAGTTACCGATTATTTTGCAGATTATAATAGTAATTCATATACAGTATTTGATTCCTCATGGAAGAGAATGTATGATAGATATAATGATGAATATTTTTGGGCTCCAATGGCAGGTGATACAGCTGGAATAACAGCTAGATCAGAATACACAAATGATGCATGGTGGTCACCAGCTGGTTTCAACAGAGGTTTTGTTTCTAATGTAACAAAGTTATCTTATAATCCTCAACAAGCTGATAGAGATGCTTTGTATAGAGAAAGAGTTAATCCTGTTGTGACTGTTAGAGGTCAAGGAACGTTGTTGTTTGGAGATAAAACTGCGTTGTCAAGACCTTCATCTTTTGATAGAATAAATGTAAGAAGACTTTTCATAGTTTTAGAAAAAGCTATATCTACAGCAGCTAAATTTCAACTCTTTGAATTCAATGATGATTTTACAAGAGCTAATTTTACAGCAGCCATAGAACCTTTCTTACAAGATATCAAGGCTAGAAGAGGTGTACAAGACTTTAAAGTTGTATGTGATACAACCAATAATACACCAGCAGTGATTGATGGAAATAGATTTGTAGCAGATATATACATTAAACCAAATCGATCAATTAATTTTATTACTCTTAACTTTGTAGCAGTACGTACTGGAGTAAGTTTTGAAGAAGTAGCAGGAGCTTAATATGACTTTAAGAATTGATGACTTTAAAGCAGCACTTATAGGTGGTGGAGCAAGACCAAATTATTTTAGAGTAATACCAGGTTTTCCAGGTACAGTTACGTCTACAGATAATACAGGTTTAGGTTTAGTACAACTTGGTTCCTTTTTAATTAAAGGAGCTCAGCTACCTCCATCTACAATAGGAGAGATTCCAGTTCCTTTCAGAGGAAGACAATTGAAAGTTGCAGGTGATAGAATATTCGAAGATTGGACTATCACAATAATGAATGATAACAACTTTGCAATTAGAAATGCTTTTGAATCCTGGATGAATCAAATTAATCAACATGTAGGTGGAACAACTTCTCTAGGTACAAACATTCAGGCTTATATTCAAGACTGGAGAGTTGAACAATTAGACAAGAATAATAAAGTACAAAAAACTTATACTTTCAGAGGCTGTTTTCCAGTACAAGTAGATCCTATCGATATGTCATTTGATGCTACAGACACTATTGAAGAATTTAGCTGTACAATTGCGTATCAATATTGGACTAGTAATACTACGGACAATGTAGGATAAATTTAATACTACGGACCATGTAGGATAAATTTACTATAACATATATAGTAGCTAGTTAATATTATGAGGAAGCAAAATGGCAGAAAAAACTTTTAATCTTTTTGGATTTGATTTAATCACTCCAGAAAATGAAAAAAAACAAGTAAGTCCCATACCGGTTGAGATGGATGACGGTACAGAACTGCCGGTTGGAGGTCGTATTGGCTATACTTATGAATTAGATAAAAAGTATAGAAATGAACACCAACTTATTTCACAATATAGATCAGTCAGTTTTTATCCTGAAGCAGATGCAGCAATAGATGATATTGTTAATGAAGCTTTTGTAGTTGAACACGAAAGAGCTCCTGTATCAATAAGGTTAGATACTTTAAATATTGACGATAGAATAAAAAAGATTATGAGGAAAGAGTTTAAAAACGTTCTTCATTTTCTTAAATTTCAAAAAAAATCATATGACATGTTTAGACAATGGTATGTAGATGGAAGATTATATTATCAAGTTATAATTGATAAGAAAAATCCGAAAGAAGGTATTGTTGAATTGAGACCTATAGATTCGTTGAAGATTAAAAGAGTTGTTAAACCTGAGTATCAAAAAGATAAAGTCTCAGGTGTACCTGTTTTAACTAAAGTAAACGAATGGTTTGAATATGCTCCTGACAAGAATATGAATAGCTCAGCTAAGTTATCAAAAGACAGCGTTGTGTTTTGTCCTTCAGGTTTAGTTGATAGAAATAGAGGTATGATTGTAGGTTATTTAGATAAAGCTATAAAACCTTTTAACAATTTAAGATCTATGGAAGATGCTTTGATAGTTTATAGAATTGCTCGAGCACCTGAGAGAAGAATATTTTATGTTGATGTTGGTCAACTTCCTAAAATTAAAGCTGAACAATACATCAAAGACATGATGAATAGGTATAGAAATAAAATTGATTATGATCCTGCAACAGGATCTATAAGAGATAGTAGAAAATTTATGTCTATGTTAGAAGATTTTTGGTTACCAAGAAGAGATGGTTCAAAAGGAACTGAAATTACTACATTGCCTGGTGGACAAAATTTAGGTGATCTAGATGATGTTGAATATTTCAAAGGTAAATTGTATCAAGCATTGAATGTTCCTATGAGTAGAATGAATCAAGATAACAATTTTCAATTAGGTAGAGCATCTGACATCAGCAGAGACGAATTAAAATTTACTAAATTCATTCATAGAATAAGAAAACAATTTGCAGAAATATTTAATGAAGTTCTAAGAGTACAATTAGTTTTAAAAGGTGTATGTACTACAGGTGAATTTGAAGAGATGAGACAATATATAACATACGATTATATATCTGATACACATTTTGAAAATTTAAAAAGAATTGAAATACTTGGTGATCAGTTAAATGTTTTGAGAGATGCATCTGAATATGTTGGTAAATATTTTTCTATTGAATATATTAGAAAAGAAATACTAGGTCAAACAGAAGAAGATATAGCAAGAATTGACAAACAGATTATGGATGAAATGGATAAAGAACAAATTGTAGACGTAGATGTGCCTGCTGATATTGCTAACAATGATTTTGTTAGTATGTATGACGACTATAAAAAATCTCCACAGTTTACACTTACAGAAAACAGTAGTGATTTAGATATAAATACTTCAGTAGTAGAAGAGGACTCAGATGCCGTTACCGAATAGTAAACAGGAATTAGCTGATTATATTTTAAGAAAATTAGGTGCTCCTGTAATTAACGTTGAAATAGCAGATATACAATTAGAAGATTGTATAGATGATGCTGTACAGTTATATCAAGAATATCATTTTGATGGTGCGGAAAGAACATATAGATTAATAAAAGTTGATCAAAAATTTTTAAACAATAATAATAGAAGAGATCAATCAATGACTGCTGATGATTATGTAGATAGCAATACATATTTAAAAGGTGCAAGAGTCATGCATAAAATAGATAACGTAACTGGAGCTAGAATATATATTAAAACAGATTCAGATGGTGCGTTTGATGTTGGAGCAAATTTCTCAACTAAATTTACGTTAGAGGAAAAACTTTTAGAAGATCAGAATATAACATTAACAGATAGTGGAAAGATAGGAGTTAAAGTTCCTAACGACATTATAGCAGTTACAAAAATAGCTAAAGTAGATTCATTTAGTCAAGCTGGTATGTACAATTACGAGTACCAATATTTTTTAAATAACTTTGATTTCTTTTATGGGGGAATGGCAGGTGGTGGTTTAACATCATATTATATTCAAAAATCTTTCATTGAACATATAGAGTTTTTATTAAACACTTCACCAGCTATAAGATTTAATAAACATAAAAATAGATTGTATCTAGATATGGATATGCAAAGATTGAAAAATGTATCTAATGGTGGAAAAAGAACACATTATCTACTAGCTGAATGTTATGTTATAACAGATCCGAATATATATGGACAAGTTTACTCAGACAGTTGGCTTAAATCTTATTCTGTTTCATTAGCTAAAATGCAATGGGGTTCTAATCTTAAAAAATATATGAATACAGAACTCCCAGGTGGTGTTCAATTAGATGGACAAACATTATACAACGAAGGTAAAGAAGAAGAAACTGCCTTACGTGAAGAACTTAGACAAAACAACCAATTAGAGCTAGACTCTATAATGTGGGGATGATAAATAGTATGGATAATAATGACTTTACAACTAAGATTGATAATAAAGATGAATTTATTAACAATGTGAAGGATCAATTGGACGTTACAGCTTTTAATGCATTGAATATGATTAAAAAGGAACTAGCGACTAATTTTATTAAAGGTGAAAAAGATGAAACTACAAAGTCTTAAAGATAGAATATACGATAAACAAAAGAACATTGTAATTGAACAATTGAATAACAATGTTTCAATTGAGAATTCTATTTTTACTGATAAAGAAATTGAAGACTTCAAAGAAGAAAATGATATTAATAATTATTTTGAATACATTGAAGAAGACATTGATGATGTTGAGCAATACGAATTCAATTTGAATATTCACGAAGAAGAAGATTGTGGTTGTGAATCACATGAAACAGATGATGAATGTCAATGTCCAGAATATTATTTAGATTTTGTTCCTATGGAAGATGGAGATGAAATGGATCTTCATTATGGTATAGAAGATAGATCTGCTTACCACGATGGAATAAAAACATATCTTGCTATGAAAGATGCATTGTTTGCTGAAGACTATGAAGTTTATGAAAACATTGACTTTGATGAAAAAGGAAATGAAATTATAACAGAAGGTGCTGCACAAGTTATTTTTAAAAGAACTAAAGGTAAGATAATTAAAAAGAAAAAATGTGGACCAGGCATGAGACTTGCTGGAAGAAGATGTCTACCTCAGACTGGAACACAAAAAGCATCTATGAAAAAACTTGGTATTACATTAAAGAGAGCTAAAAAAGCTATGGGTTCTGCAGCGAAAAGAAAAGCGGCAAGAATAGCTAAGATTACGAAGAAAAGAATTAAAGGACGAAATAGAAGTTTAGCTTCGTTAGCTAACTAGGAGATATGAATGGCGAATACAATTATAGCTAAAAGAATAACAGCTAGAGATCAAAACTCTGCTAGAGTTACTTTACATGTTGATACAGGATCAAATGTTGATTCAGATGCATTGGTCTTTACATTAGAAACTGGTGAAGTTAAAAGATTTCAACCTAGTAGAATTGAATCTGTAATTAATATGGGACCAAATGATATTACTATTGATGGTAAAGTATTTGAATCAGGTAATTGGTTGTTGTCACAATTTGGAGGACTACCTTTTGTAGGAGCTGGAAAGTTTGGACAGATAGTTATATCGGGTACATCGCCCAATGCTATTGTCGAACTCAGAGGTTTTATAATAGATAACGTAGGATAATAAAATGAAACTCATTGCTGAACCAATATTATTAGAAGAAATAAAAGTAATTACTGAAGGTAAAGATAAGAAGATGTATATCACTGGTCCTTTTCTTCAGGCTGAAAAACAAAATAGAAATGGAAGAGTATATCCTCAAATGGTTATGGACGAAGCTGTTAGGAAATACACTGAAGAATATATTGATAAGAAAAGATCATTAGGTGAATTGAATCACCCTGCTGAACCTACAGTCAATCCTGAAAGAGCTGCAATATTGACAGAGTCTTTAATTAAGGATGACATTTATTACAAAGGTAAAGCAAAGATATTATCTACACCATGTGGAAAAATTGTAGAAAGTTTAGTAAAAGATGGTGTTACGGTTGGAGTAAGTTCTAGAGGTTTAGGATCTCTCAAACCAACAAGAGAAGGTTACAATGAAGTGCAAAATGATTTCGTTTTAACTACTGCGGCAGATATAGTTTTCGATCCATCTGCACAATCTTCATTTGTCGAAGGTGTTTTTGAACAAGCTGAGTGGATTTTTGAATCTGGTTTGTTTGTACAAAAAGATTTAGCAGAAGCTAGAAAAGAACTTTTGATGGCTGAAAAGAACAAAATAAATGAAGTCAAACTTAAACTATTTAATAAATTTTTAAGAGATCTTTAAGAATTATAAATAAAAGAGACTATAAGGAGTGGACCCAATGTCTAAAGATTTAATAAACGTAATTGATGATCTTCTTAATGAGAAGGTAAAAGGAGGCGCAATGACTACAAAAGATACAGTTATTAATCCTCAAGAGAAAAAGCCTATGAAAGAAGAAGATATAAAAGAATTCAATCAGAATGCTGACAATGCCAAAAGTTTAACTAGTGATGGTAAAACAGCTGACATAGCTACAATTAAACCGTCAGGTGGTAAAGAAGCTAGTTCTATTGAAGCTAATAAAGGGCCTCATAATCAAGCAGGTGAAAATGCTGGTGATGAAGGTGATATGAATAAAGGTAAGATAGCAAGTGGTGCATCTGCAGAAATTGAGGCTGACAAAGGTCCGCATGATCAGTCTACAGATAATGCAGGTGATACAAATAGTATCGACGGTGTTAGTGCAAAACCTTCACAAGCCTCAGCAGAAGTTGAAGCTAACAAAGGTCCACATGCTCAAGCCAATGACCCAGGAATGAGTGAAGATGCTGCAACTGAGGAAGAAGAATCAGTTGAAGAGAAAAAACTTGATCCTGTAGGTAAAGAAGATGGAGATGTTGACAATGATGGAGACAAAGACAAGTCTGATGATTATCTAATGAAAAGAAGATCAGCTATCAAAAAAGCAATGTCAACAGAAGAAGTAACATGGGAAGATGCTATGTATGTTCTTCATTCAGAGGAAATAAGTATAAAAGAATCTTCTGGTGCTTTTGATTGGGATAAGATAAAAGATTTAGATGAAAGTCAATGGTATCTACTAGTAGGTGAATTGGATGAGTCAGAAGAAAATGTATTTGCTGAAGAGATAAAACAAATGGCAATAGGTTTAAACAACATGGATAACCCAACTAAAGAAGAAGCTGAAGAAGAATATGGTAGAGAATTAACAGATGAAGAATACGATCATATCTGTGAGTCTAAATATCATTTATGTGCAGTAGTTGTTGAACATCCTGAGTGGGGAGAAGGCAAGCCTATTATAGGAAGACATGCAAAGCCAGACGATGAAGGTAACATTGAATGGTATGATGTTGAATTTCAACATGGAATAGAAGAAGAAGTTCCTGTCGAAGGTATGAACATTGTGCACGAAATGAGCCATGGTGCTTCAAAAGGTAAAAAGAAAATGAAAGAAACTATGAAAAAGAACATAGACACAAATATGGGTGAAGATAAAGTCGAAGAAGCTGGTTCTGCTTTTGATAGATTACCTGCAAAGTCCCCTGGTGTAAAAATGGGTCCAAAGATTCCAGCTAAAATTAAGCCGGGTGTACCTGTTGGCAATCAAGGTGCTGATATAAAAAATTCTTTCAAAAAAGAAGAAGTAGAAGATAAAGTTGAAGAAGCTTTACCAGCAGGAGAGCCAATGCAAAAGCTAGGTGATGCTAAAGGTCAAGACACTTCTATTCAATCTGGTGCTAATGATAAAATGTTACCTGCAGATGATAAAAAAGCATCTAAAGGTGAAGCTGAATCAAAAGGTGGTGACGTTGCTTCTGGTCCACATACTCAAGCAAATGACCCATTAGAGACACCAACATCAGCTAATCCTAAAGGTCCAGCTAAAATGGCAAAGGCTTCTGCAAATGCAGAACCTAATAAAGGTCCTCATGATCAAGCTAATGATCCTATTGTTAATAAAATGCCTGAAGAAACAGAGCAGAGTAGTGACATTGAATCAGAATTAGATGAAGATTTCAAAAGAAAAGCTGCTGTTGTTTTCGAAACTGCTGTTAACGAAAAAGTTGATCAATATAAAGATGCTTTAAAAGAAGAAGCTGAAAAGTTAATCAGTGAAGAAAAAGAAGCTCTTAATGTAAAGGTTCAAGAATATGTTGACTATGCTGTTAAGGAATGGCTCAAGGAGAATGAATTAGAAATTAAATATTCTTTGAGGACAGAAGTAGCTGAGAATTTTATCACAGGTATGAGAAATTTATTTGCAGAAAACTATATTGATATACCTGAAGATGATATATCAGTAGTTGATGAAATTACAGAACAAATAGATTCATTTAAAGAACAAGCTGAAGAATATTCAACTTTAAATGAAAACTTACAAAAAGAAGTTTTAGAATTGAAAAAGAATTCAATTGTTGAAACTGTATCAGAAGGTTTAACTGAAACACAGAAAATTAAATTAGAAAAATTATCTAGTTCAGTTGATGCTGATGATACTATAGAATTCCAAACTAAGTTAGAAGATCTTAAACAGGTTTATTTTAACGAAAGTGAGGAAAGCAAGAAGCTTCTTGGCTCTTTGAGTGAAGAAGTGATTGGTACTGACGAAGTAATTGCTGAAGAATCTGACGACTCATCCGTGAATGCATACGCACAGTTCCTTACAAAAACTATAAAGAAGTAATTAAGAAAAAAAATAATATGAATAAGAAAAATCAAGTTAACGTTTTTATAAAGGAGAAGAGATATGTCTTTTGATGTTCTCACAGAAAAATGGGCTCCAGTAATTAATCACGACGATTTACCTGAAATAAAAGAACGAGACAAAAAAGCCGTTGTAGCTCAAGTTCTCGAGAACACTGAGAAAGCTCTTCACGAAGAGACTCAGATTCAGGAATCAAGTGTATCTGGTGCAGCCTTCGGAGGTGCCTTTTCAGGTGCCGGCGATAATGCAACTATAAATGCAACCGGTCGTGCAGGTTACGATCCAATAATCATATCACTAGTTAGAAGAGCAATGCCACAAATGATGGCTTTTGATCTTTGTGGTGTGCAAGCAATGTCAGCTCCAACAGGCTTAATTTTTGCCTTACGTGCTAGATATAATAATAAAAATGAGTTAGATGGACTTGGTGAAGAAGGCTTAGAAGCTTTTTACAACGAAGTATTCCCTAACTTCTCAGGAACTGCTTTCAACACAGGTGCACCTGGAACTCATAAAGAAGGAGCAAATCAAGATACCACTGGTAATCCATTTGATCCTAGTAGAGCTTCCAACTCTGGTTCAACATCAGCTGAATCAGATGCTTATACAGATAACTCTATAACACCTGTAAATAACCCTTTCGGAACTGCTTCCGGCGCCAATCCTGCATTATCAGGTGGTTCAGCTAAAGTTGCAGCTGAAGGTACTTCTTCTTATGGTATGACTACCAGAGAAGGTGAAGGTGA